>Ga0209162_1001383_pt1 | contig 23942 bp, 21 predicted proteins | sample YNPNPMetaG_FD_187121 | JGI IMG/M metagenome (GOLD analysis project Ga0209162, IMG submission 187121) | Anoxygenic and chlorotrophic microbial mat microbial communities from Yellowstone National Park, USA - YNP NP MetaG (SPAdes) (version 2) ...
CCGACAATGCGCAGGCTGGTGCCGCAGTCTGGATTGGCGCAGACCACCAGCATCCCTTCGGTCACGTAGTCCATGATGGCGAGTTTCTGCTTGCAGGTGGGGCATTTCACGAACTCGACGGCCATAGGGGCTATACCATCTATTCAGACTAGCCGCGGCTCTCACCAAACAGGGCATCAACGAAGGCCTGCGCGTCGAACAGGGCCAGATCATCGAGTTTCTCGCCCGTGCCCAGGTAGCGGATGGGCCGCTCGATGTCCTGGGCCACGGCAAAGGCGATGCCTCCCTTGGCGGTGCCATCCATCTTCGTCACGGCCACATCGGTAACCCCGGCCGACTTGAGAAAGGCCTTGGCCTGCAGCACGCCATTCTGGCCAGTGGTCGCATCAATCACCAGAATGACTTCGTGGGGCGCGCCGGGCAGTTTGCGGGCGATGATATTGCGGATCTTCTCCAGTTCCTGCATCAAATTGTACTTGGCCTGCAGACGCCCGGCGGTATCAACGATCAGCACGTCTATGTCCTGCTCCAGGGCGGCATCGATCGCCTTGTACACCACCGCCGCCGCATCGGCGCCCTGACCAAGGCTCACGCAGGGCACTCCGGCCCGTTCGGCCCAGGTTTCGAGTTGCTCGGTGGCGGCGGCGCGGAAGGTGTCGCCAGCCGCCAGCAGGACGCGCTTGCCGAAGCGGTTCTTGTAGCGATGGGCCAGTTTGGCGATCAGGGTCGTCTTCCCGGCCCCGTTCACGCCCACCACCAGCACCACATAGGGCTTCGGCGTCGTCGCGGGCGCCGGCTTCACCTGCTCCTGGAACACGCGCACCATCTCCGCCTTCAGCATCTCGCGGGCCTCGCGGGCGCGCTTCGTGCCGTAACGGTTCACCCGGTCAATCGTCCGGTTCACCAGATACTGCGTCGTCTCCAGACCCACGTCGCCCTGGATCAGCGCCTCTTCCAGTTCGTCCCAAAGTTCGTCGCTGATGGGGTCATCGCTCTGAAACATCTGCGCGATGCGCCCAAACACGCCCTGGCGCGACTTCTCCAGACTCTGGGCAACCTGCGCTTCCTCGCGCTGCGCCTCTTCCTCGGTGCGTGGGGCGTCCTGGCGACGCCCGAAGAGTCGTTTGAACATGCGTTAGCTGTATCCTTTCACAAGTATGGGCATGGGGAAACCCGGTTTCCCCATGCCCTGGGCCACGGGAGGGTGTGGGCGGGCGCGGCCCGCACGCCGGGGGATGGGGAAATCTGGTCTCCCCATCCCCTACCCGGTGGGAGAGTCTGGCAGGGCTACGCCCTCCCAGGAAAACCCACCCACCCCAACCGGTTGGCGCGCTCAGGCAACCGCGTATGCGCCACCTCATGCCCACCCGAGATCATCAACACCTCTGGGCGCGCCCTTTGGCCGCTCCTCGCCCTCTTCGGCGCCCTCGCCCTCAAGCTCCTCTTCGAGCATCTGGTCCACCATCTCGTCCCAATCCTCGCCAGCGTCCTCGCCCAGTTCTTTGCCGAGGCGTTTGGCCCAGCGGGCGATCGAGCGCGGGTCGCTCTCATCAAGGCCGGCGAGGTTGGCGGGATCGGCGAGGGCCTCGATCCGGTCGTCCTCCGACTTCAGCGTGGCAAAGCGCGAGACGGCGCGACGCACGGCGCTGCTGCCGCAGCGCGGGCAGAGCAGACCCGGCGGGTCGGCGAAGCCACGCACCAGTTTTTGAAACTTGCCGTTGCACTCGGGGCAGAGATACTCGTAGATCGGCATAGGCGCTTCAAACCTCCTTGATGATCTCCTCCACCAGCGCCGGCGGCGCCACCGGCGCATCGCCAAGGGTAAAGGCGGCGATCAGCCCGGGCAGCACCTGCTCGGCGTCGGCGTCACTGGCGGCGTGGATGGTCGCCAGCGGCGCGCCCGCGCTCACGGCAGCGCCAATCCTGGCGCGCAGCACCAGACCCACGGCCGGATCGATCGGCGCGTCCTTGCGCGCCCGTCCGCCGCCGAGGGCATTCACGGCCAGCCCCAGGGCCATGCCGTCAATCGCGGTCACATAGCCGCTCCGCGGCGCCGGGACGTCACGCTGCACCGGGGCGACAGGCAGCCGTTCCGGGGCGTCAATGTAGCTCACATCGCCACCCTGGGCCGCCACCATCCGGCGGAACCTGTCCCAGGCCGCGCCCTGATCCAGGGCCTCGCGCAAGAGCGCCCGCGCCGCTGCCTCATCATCGCGGAGACCGGCCAGTTGCACCAGTTGCGCGCCGAGGATCAGGCTGAGTTCCACCACATCCGCGGGGCCATGGGCGCGCAGCGCGGCGATGGCCTCGCGCACCTCCAGGGCGTTGCCGATATTGTACCCCAGGGGCTGTTGCATCGAACTGATCACCGCGGCCACGCGCCGCCCCGCATGGCGGCCGATCGCCACCATGCGCCGGGCCAGCTCCCGGGCCTCCTCGAGCGTGCGCATAAAGGCGCCACGCCCGTACTTGACGTCCAGCACCAGACAATCCGCCCCGGCGGCGAGTTTCTTGCTCATGACGCTGGCGGCGATCAGCGGGATGGACTCGACCGTCGCGGTGACATCGCGCAGGGCGTAGAACTTCTTGTCCGCCGGGGCCAGATCCTCGCTCTGCGCGGCCACCACCAGGCCCACCTCGCGCACCAGACGGCGGAACTCCTCGGCCTCCAGCGTGGCGCGGAAGCCAGGGATGCTCTCCAGCTTGTCCACCGTGCCGCCGGTAAAACCGAGGGCGCGACCGCTCATTTTGGCTACGGGCAAGCCTACCGCCGCCACCAGCGGCGCGAGCACCAGCGTCGTCTTGTCGCCGATCCCGCCGGTGGAGTGCTTGTCCACGGTGATCGGCGCCAGGTCGTGCAGGTCGAGCATACGCCCGCTGCGGGCCATGGCCATGGTCAGATCGGCGGTCTCGCGTTCGTCCATGCCGCGCAACACCACCGCCATCGCCCAGGCGCTCATTTGATAATCGGGGATCGCCCCGGCGACGTACTGCTCGATCAGCCAGGCAATCTCCGCGCTGCTGAGGGCGTGACCGTCCCGCTTCCTGGCGATCAACTCCACTGCGCGCATAGACGGCCTGCTTTCTAACGTGAACATGGGGAAACCACGTTCCCCCATACCCCCGCCCGCGGGAAGGTGAGGCCACAGCCCGTGCGCAGGGGGCTGGGGAAACCGGGTTGCCCCCGACCCCCCGCCCGCGGGAAGGTGAGGGCGCAGCCGGTGCGCAGGGGGCTAGGGAAACCGGGTTGCCCCGACCCCCCGCCCGCGGGAAGGTGAGGGCGCAGCCCTCCCGGGCGGAAGCTGCGTCTCCCCGCACCCCTCCCCGCGCGCGTCCTGTCACCGAGCTTAACGCGCCGCCTCCTTGAGCGCCTTGAGCGCCCGCGGCAGTTCCGGCAGCAGGTCGCTGGCCAGGGCGCCGGCGTCGCCCAGTTCCTCGCGCACCCGCGCCCCCGCCGCGCCATGGAGGTAGACCCCCAGCGCCGCCGCGTCGTAGAGCGCCAGGCCCTGGGCGAGCAACCCGGCAATCGCGCCGGCCAGCACATCGCCGGTTCCGGCGGTGGCGAGGGCCGGGTTGGGCTGGCTATGCGCCAGGCTGCGCCCATCAGGCGCCGCGATGACCGTCGTCGCGCCCTTCAGCACCACCACCTGGCCCCAGCGCGCGGCGGCCTCCGTCGCCACCTCCAGCGCATCACCCGGCAGGGCTTCCTGCTTCAGCAACCGCCGCATCTCGCCTGGATGCGGAGTCAACACAAAGCGCTCGCGTGGCAGACGCTCGTGCCACCCTTCGACCGCGGCCAGGATGTTCAGTCCATCGGCGTCGAGCACCGTGGGCGGCAACTGCTCCAGTTTGGTCGCCACGGCCTGTTCATCGGCCAGCGTGCCGGTCAGAAAACCTACCCGGGTCTTCGACCGGGGGCGTTCGAGACCAAAGAGGCGCTGCACAAACTCGCGGGTACACTCAGCCGGGCCGAGACCGGGGCCCAGCAACAGCGCCGCGTAGCCGGGGAGATGTTCCTCAAGCTCCTCGACCGCGTTCGGGCCGATCGCGCCCCACTCGCCTTCGGCCAGCGGCAGCAACGTCACCTCGAGCGGGCGCCCACCCGCCAGCAGCACGGTGCGCCCGGCCGCCAGCGTCACCAACCCCGCGCCCACCCGCGCCGCCCCGGCGCAGGCCAGCGACGCCGCGCCGGGGTAGTTGAGCGACCCGGCCACTACCAGCACCTTGCCAAAACTGCCCTTGTGCGCATCGGCGGGACGGGCGGGCGCCAGGCGCCGCGCCTCCTCAGCCGTCAGCATCGCGCTCATGACCTCCTCCAGAGCCTGCGCCGGAATGCCGATCTCCGCCAGCGCCAGGCGACCCACGTGGCCTCTGCCGGGAAAGAGGAGCAGGCCGCGTTTCGGTAGCCCGGCCGCCACCGTCACATCGGCGCGGATCGCCGTACTATCCACTGCTCCCGTATCCGAGTTAACCCCTGTCGGCAGATCCACCGCCACCACCCGCAGCGCGGAGGGGCGCGCGGCGCGCACCGCGTTGACGGTCTCGACAATCGCTGCCAGTTCACCCTCCAGGGGCCGGCTGATGCCCATGCCCAGCAGCGCATCAACGACCAGATCGGCCTCCTGGGCCAGATCGCGCAGGGTCATCTGGCGCGGGTCGGCTTCGGCGAGCGTCTCGCGGATCGCGCGCGCGCGACAACGCTGCCAGTTGGCGTCCCCCTCGGGGCCGCGGCGGCGCCAGAGGTACAGCGTCACCAGCGCGCCCGCGTCGTGGAGATGGCGCGCGACAACCAGCCCATCGCCGCCATTGTTGCCGGGGCCAACGAGGATCAGCACCCGCCGGCCCGCGACCGGACCGAGCAGGCGCAGGGCCTCCTGGGCCACGCCCCAGCCGGCCTGCTCCATCAGGCCGTCCCAGGTGGCCCCGGCGTCCACGGCGGCCTGTTCCAGAGCGCGCATCTGCGCAGTGGTCACCAGGCGCATACGGCCCCCCTCCGCTATTTCCTCAGGTATTCTACCACGCGCGGTATGCGCCGTAAGGGCGCAGGGTGGAGGCGATAGGGCCACGTCTGCCTCCAGCGGCGGGGGCGGCCAGGGGCAATACCCTTTCAGCCGTCTATGCGGCTCCGCCGCACACTGACAGGATGAACATAATTCTTGCGAGGGCGTAGCCCTCCCAAACCCTCCCACCGGGTGGGGGGATGGGGAAACCGGGTTTCCCCATCCCCCTGCGGGGCGGGGGCGTGGGGAAACCGGGTTTCCCCACGCCCCCGCCAGGGGCTTATGTTCACGTTAGATAACAGGAGTTCCGCGGTCGTCTTCCGGCGGGGAGGAGTGGAGGGCCGCGGCCCTCCACCAACCGGTTGTGGCCCGCCCGCGGCGGGAGGGCCGTGGGTGGTGCGCCAGGCCGCCTGGCCGCCGCGGGCCGGAAAGGAGGGATGCGGGGAGGCTGCGCCTCTCCGCATCCCTTCACCGCGTGCGTCCTGTCAGATAAGCGCATGCGGCGCCTAAGCCTCCTCCCAACCTCCCCCCGCTGGGGGAAGGAGCCGCGCTTCCGCCCCCGGCGGGTGAGGGCTGGGGAGGGGATAGCTTATGTGAAGTATTGCGGCCAGGCCCTCAGACCGATCACACTGGCAACGGCGTGGTCGTGAGTATGCGAGAGGCTGAGGGCCAGCGAACCCAGCCCCACCTGGGCCGCGGCAGCGGCCGCCGCGCCGGAGAGGCGCAAGGCGGGGCGCCCGTCCGGCCCGCGGATCACCTCGATCTCCTGAAAGCGCAACCCCGTCGGGCTGCCGCCGAGACCGCGCAGACCCGCGCCCAGGGCCTTGGCCGTGGCTTCCTTGGCCGCCCAGCGCGCCGCCAGCGACTCATAGCGCGGCGCCGGCCCGCCCACCCCGCAGTCAGCCAGTTCCGCCGGGGTGAAAACGCGCCGGAGAAAGCGCATCCCCCAGCGTTCCGCCGCATGCCGGATGCGCGCCACCTCGATGATGTCAACTCCATGGTAGATCACCGCCAACTCCAGGAGAGGAGGTCCACGGTCATCTTTCGGCCAGCATGGGCGCCACCGGCGGTGGGCCGCGCCTCCTGGCGCACGGCCTATGGCGCTCTCGCCGGCCCGAAGGCGACCGCGCACCTCCTGACACATAACGGCCTGCCCATCAGCCGTCCATACGGCTACGCCGCACAACGCCGCGATGAACATAAGGTTGTTCCTGGGAGGGCTGCGCCCTCCCAAACCCTCCTGCGGGCGGGGGTATGGGGAAACCCGGTTTCCCCATACCCCGCTCCGAGAGCTTATGTTCACGTTAGCTCTCAATTGAAATTGCCGCTTGACAGTTGCTGAAATATTTTGTACAATCCAGCTATACTAGCTAAGTTAGCTAAGAGGATGCACTATGGGCACAAAGCTTATTGCCTCCACAGAGGCCCAAAACAACTTTGGCCGTATATTGGATGATGTTGTTCAAAACGGCACGAGATATGTAATACGCCGTCGCAATACTTCTCAAGCTATTATCCTCAGTATCGCCGACTTTGAGAGCCTCCTTTCGGCCGACGAGTCCGAGAGAAGAAAACTCGAAAAACTCATTCGCGAGCTTAGCCCGGCGTACTCTTTCGGTAAATCCGTTGAGGAGAAGTGACACCATGATCGCCATAGACACATGCACGTTTGATTATCAGTCTCATAAGTTTAACAACTCGTTGGTTATCCACGCCGATTGTTTTGAGTGGATGGGTAGAATACCTCAAAATAGCATTCATGCAATCGTAACTGACCCTCCCTATGGCGTGAAAGAATATAATTTTGATCAAATAGAGAAGCGCGATCGTGGGAATGGAGGTATCTGGAGGATTCCTCCGTCCTTCGACGGGAGCAATCGAGCACCTCTTCCACGATTCACAGCTCTTAATCAAAAGGAACGAGACACACTATATCGCTTCTTTTACGAGTGGGGTAAACTGGCTGTTCATTCACTACTACCGGGTGGTCATATATTTATTGCCAGTAACGCTTTTTTATCTCAACTTGTATTTAGCGCTTTAGTTTCAAGTGGATTAGAGTTCCGTGGTGAACTCATCCGCTTAATTCGCACTTTTCGTGGGGGTGATCGTCCAAAGAATGCTGAAGACGAATTTCCAGAAGTATGTTCACTTCCGCGAAGTTGCTACGAGCCGTGGGGCATCTTCAGGAAACCTCTGCCACAGGGTATGACGGTTAGCGATTGTCTCCGAAAATACGGTACCGGTGGACTCCGACGTGTCAACGCCAATCAACCCTTTAGCGATGTGATTATCAGTGAACGGACACCGCGAAGAGAGCGCGATATCGCCAATCATCCTAGTTTAAAACCCCAGTCGTTCCTTAGGCAGATAGTACGAGCATCTCTTCCGCTAGGTCAAGGAGTTATTGTTGACCCTTTCATGGGCTCTGGATCAACGGTAGCTGCTGCTGAGTCGCAAGGTCTGATCTGTATTGGTATTGAACAGTACGTCGACTATTTTGAGATGGCAAAGCACGCGGTGCCAAAGCTGGCTAGCTTGCATGTCGAGAGTGATGCCACACAACTTTCTCTGCTTGATATCTTTAACCACTAAGCTCGGTAAATCCAGTTGGCCATCATCTTCTGATAGCCTGTTTCCGTTACACTTGCTGTAATTGTACGACGACTCGTCGCAGACCTGCCAGAGAATATCCAATCACTTTTCGATAGCTTCGCCCCTGCTACCATGACGAATTGAAACGGTCTCGGAATCGTGTATCTCGGACGGTTGCTGTCAAATACGAAAACCATAAGCCATACGTCCTCTGGATTGTGTCCTTGCCATCCCCGCAGGTATCTCGATGCCTTAACCTCTACACCTTCCGTTGCATGCTGCACAGCGTCGTTAACGAACACGCCTGCGGGAATCATATCGGGATGGCCGTTATGAAATTTGTTCTTGACGATCGTATTGCAATACCTTGGAACAGTTGATGACATGAACTCTCCGACAATGCTGCTGAAATTTGCCGGCATCAGCATCGACTCAAGACGCTGAATGCTCTTAGTGTTTAGTTGGAGGTTGACAAATCCCAAGAAGTCGAGAAAATCGACCATCGATGCGCGAATGTGGTCAACCTGCAAACCATATGGTAATTGAGCAGACTGATTGAAGCCATTTATGTTTACCGGAACAGGTGTGCAAGCCTGTAATTCGGTATACGAACCCATTTGCCGGGCCTCCGAACCTCCGACACGTCGGTGTCATCTTACCACCCACGTCAAGGTATCGACATCAAAGGCATATTCTCTACGACAGGCTGTGATGAAGCGCCTGACGGTATGCGCTTCACCTGCGCCGCGAAGCGCAGCGGCGTCAGGTAAAGCGCCGTGATCCTTATATTGGACAGCCTCTAAGGGCGAGAAGATCAGACAGATCGCCCTGACCTTCACTGCTCACCGATCAGCGACACCTCGGTCACGCGCGAATCATAGTCATGGCCATTGGCATAGATCTCGATGCTGCGCAACAGGCGATAGTCGGGGAGCCAGCCTTCATCGCGCAAATCGAAGCTGATATTGGCCCAGACGGCCCGCTCCACAGGGATATAGGTCACGCCGGGCTGAGTCACCTGCGGCGGCCGATCATCGTTATCGCTGTAGACGCACACCACCCGTTCCTCCTCCGCATCAGCCGGAGAAGTGCGCTTCGCCACCAGGCGGATCATCACCGGGCACTCCGTGCCGCGGTCGCCGACGTCGTTGAGCGACTGGTAGAGAATGCGCGCCCAGAGCGAAAAGCGCAACGAGCGGTACTCCGAGATATCGATCCCCTCGCCCCGCGGTCCCAGGTCCTGTTTGATGCCCGTGGTAAAGCCGCTGGTCTGGTTGCCGGGCCGGTAGAACCAGGCGGCCACGCGCCGGTCATCGGGGCCGCAACTCCCTTCGGGGACCTGGGGGCGGCAGATCGGCGAGAGGCGGAAGAACCCCCGTTGTTCGAGCGGCAATGCCGGGCCGGAGTAGACCCGCCAGGTGGTGGCCCTGGGCAGGGTCGGGTCATCCTGGCGCGTGGTATTGTTATACTCCACCTCGCTAAACTGGCTGAAACCGCCATCGCGGATCAATTCCCAGCGGGCGGGGACGACCAGGCCGGGCACGCCGGCCGGATCGATCACCAGACGTTCGCGGGGCCGCACCTCGACGCTGCGCCCGTCGGCGCCGTGGACCAGCGCCACGCCGCTGCGCACCGCCACATCGGCGGAGAGGGCATTGCCGCCATCGGGCCGCAGCACCGCGCGCTCGGGAGGAAGCAACTCGACGCTGTAACTGCCCCCGGGGGCCAGATCAAGCCGCGCATCGGCTACGCGCACCGTGTAACGCGCCTGCGCATAGCGCTGGTTGGGCGTGATGTCGTAGCGCACATAGCCGGCACGCTGGCGCACGGCAATCTCCAGGGTGCCGCTGTGCCAGCGACTGGTGCGCAGCGCCTCGATGGCCACCTCGGCGCCGGCCCACAGATCAAGCTGGCTCTCCTCGAACAGACGCACACTGGCCAACTGCCCGTAGCCGGCCGACGCGACGATCCGCACCGAATCACCCTCGGACAGCGGCTGCTCGTCACGTGGGGCCTGGTACACCGTTCGATGGGCCGGTCGCCAGGCGATCGACTCGGCGGGGCCGCGCACGATCAACACCGCTTCACGCGGCTCGGTAGCCGCGCGGTAGACTTCACGCCCGGTCCATAGCGCCCAGGAGAGCATCCCGGCAAAGAGGGCAAAAAAGAACAGCAGCGTCAGCCAGGCCAGCAGCAGCGTGCGCTGGCGCGCGGCGTTCCGCGCAACTGGCGATGGGTCAGCATAGCCCATAGACGGTTCACACCTACATCGAGATGATCGTAGCGTAAGGCATGGTTCAAACGCACGTGACCGTTTGCCTCGACACGGGACCACAGGGAAGGTTGTGGAGGGGCCTGGCCCCTCCACACCTCCCCGCCAGACGGTCAAGCGCAAACCGCAGGTTTTGAACCATGCCTAAGTGTTCAAACAAGGGGTAACCCACGCGCCTGGGAGCGCGGGCGTCCCGCCCGCGTCGCGTCTCCGCGGGCAAGCTGCCCGCGCTCCCAGGAACCATGTGAACACTTACACCACAGCATCGCTTAGCGCTCGTGGGCGGCCAGCGCCAGCGCGGCAGCGCCGAGCAGGCCGGCGTGATCGCCCAGGGTCGCGGCGATGATCGGCACATCGCGATAGAGGGCCACCTTCACGTGGGCGTAGGCAATGGCGCGGGCCTGTTCGAGCAAGCCCGGGTTGTTCAAGATCACCCCGCCGCCGGCAATCAGCACCTCGGGGCTAAAGACGTGCAGGATCGAAGCGAACCCCAACCCGAGCAGCCGCGCCTCACGGGCCATCAACTCGGTTGCCAGCGCGTCGCCCGCAGCCGCCGCGGCGGCCACGTCGGCGCCGGTCACCGTGGCCGGGGTGGCCCGCTGGTGCAACAGGCTCTCCGGGCGCGCGGGCATCGCCGCGGCAGCGGCGCGCCCAAGGGCCGTGCCCGAGGCCAGATCCTCCCACACCGCGCCCCGTTCGGTATCGAGCACCATAAACCCCAACTCGGCGCCCGCGCCCATGCGCCCCAACAGCAGGCGCCCGTCGGTGATCACCCCGCCACCAATGCCGGTGCTCACGGTGACATAGACCAGATGTTGCCGGCCCTGGCCACCCCCGAAGCGCCACTCGCCCAGCGCGGCGACATTGGCGTCATTGCCCAGTTCCACCGGCAGCCCGGTGGCCTCGGCGACCATGGACCGCAGAGGCACCGTGTGCCAGCCGGGCATATTGGGCGGCGAGTAGACCACCCCCGTGGCCGGATCGAGGGGGCCGGGCGCGCCGATGCCCACCCCAAGCAGGGTCGCTTCCTCGGGCAGGCGGGCGCGCATACGTTCGATCAACTCCACCACCCGCCCGATCACCGCCGTGGGGCCGGCTTCAACCTGCGTGGGAACACGCTCGTGGGCCAGCACCTGCCCCCGCGCCGTCACCAGCGCGGCGCGCAGAAACGTGCCCCCCAGATCAACTGCGATCACCTGCTCCATACCCGCGATTATAGCACGCTGCCACAGCGTCATAGAGACGCCCCGCAATCCGATGAAAAATGGGGGAACCCGGTTTCCCCATCCCCCCGCCCGCGGCAGGCGCTGGGAGGGCGCCGCCCGCCCGCAGGGGTGTGGGGAAACCCGGTTTCCCCATCCCCCCGCCCGCGGCAGGCGCTGGGAGGGCGCCGCCCGCCCAAAAACAATTCTTTCATCACGGCAGTGTGCGGCGCAGCCGCATGAAGGTCTACCAGGGTAGCTGCTAGCAGCACGAATGACTCAACGGCGCGGGGCAAGCCCCAACGACATCGGCAACGGCCCGCCCTCTTGACGCACAAGTGTTTTCTTTGCTATACTTGCGACAAAAGTTCTACTCCGGCACAGCCGGCTGTGCCGTTCTGCACGCACAGTGCATACTGGTTCGCGTAGCGCGCATCGTGTATCGCAAGCTCGCCGTTGGCCCCATCCGGGCTGCGGCCAGAGAAAGGATGGGGAGACATGCGTAGAGGCAATGGGCTTTCTCAGCGTCAGAAAGAGATGCTGGATTACATTGAGGAGTTCATACGTAAGAACGGCTACGCGCCAGCCATTCGCGATATCAAGAGTAAGCTCAATATTAGCTCGACCTCGGTGGTGGCCTACAACCTCAAGGCCCTGAAGGAGAAAGGCTGGATCAATCGGGAGGGGAAAGTGTCGCGCGGGATCACGCTGGCGCGGAAAGAGAACGAGTTTGTCCCGCTCAGCCTGACCGGCAGAGGCGGCCAGGTGCCGCTGCTCGGGGTGATCACTGCCGGCTCCCCGCTCCCCGACCCGCAAGAGGTGGATCCAGCGTCCGCCGAGAAGATCGACGTGCCCGCCGAGATTGTCCCCCCGGAAAAGCTCAAGGATGTGTTCGCCCTGCGGGTGCGCGGCCAATCCATGATCGACGCGCTGATCGACGATGGCGACATCGTGCTGCTGCGCCACCAGGAGGACGCCGAAAACGGCCAGATGGTCGCCGCATGGATCGTTGATGAGAATGCGGTGACCCTCAAGAAGTTCTACTACGAGGGGGACCGCATCCGCCTCCAGCCTGCCAACAGCGCCATGCAACCCATTTATACCTCCCCCGAGAATGTGCGCATCCAGGGGCGCGTCGTGGGGGTGCTGCGCAGCCTGATGTGAACATGGGGGAACCTGGTTCCCCCAGACCCCCGCCCGCGGGAGGGTGTGGGAGGGCTACGCCCTCACGCAGGGGGCTGGGGAAACCGGGTTTCCCCCCAGACCCCCGCCCGCGGGAGGGTGTGGGAGGGCTACGCCCTCACGCAGGGGGCTGGGGAAACCGGGTTTCCCCCCAGATCCCCACCCGCAGGGTGTGGGAGGGCTGCGCCCTCACGCAGGGGGCTGGGGAAACCGGGTTTCCCCCCAGATCCCCACCCGCAGGGTGTGGGAGGGCTGCGCCCTCCCAAGAACAACCTATGTTCATCCTGTTCGTGTGCGGCGGAGCCGCACTCCCGCCCCCAACAAGGGGACCGCCGATCGGGAAACCCGGAACAGCGGGCTTCCCTGTTTGATCGCTCACCCCATCCGCGGCGGCGCCACGTGCCACCAGTCGCGCCAGACATAGGCCGCCAGGCCGATCACCAGCAGCAGCAGGACGAACCCCAGATCGCTGCGGCGCGGACGCCAGCGTCGCCCCGGCCCCATCAGATGCGCCGTGGCCCAACTGAGCAGGACCGTCAGCAGGCCGTAGAAGATCAGCGTCGCCCGGTAGACCGGCACCACAACCGGCCCCGCCGGCCCGTAGTGGATCACCCCGGGCCACAGCAGCGTCAGGAACGGCAGGCCGCTCAGGGGATCGCCATAGCCGAAGAAGTTCATCGCCTGGTCGGCGGAGGGCGTGATCGTGGTAATCGCCGTCAGCGCGCTGAAGGGCTGCAGGTACACCAGTGGCGGCGGCGGCGCCTGCCCCGGGGGGGTCGAGAATTGTCCCCAGACCGTCGCAAGGAGCAGCGGTACGCCCAGCAGCAGCAAGACCAGCGCGTAGGCCACCACCGTCGCCCGCGTCGTCCGCTGGAGCAAGGCTGAGCAGAACAGGCCCAGCGTCCCGAAGAAGATGGTCGTCATCACCAGCAGCGCCAACGCCTTCAGCAGGGCCATCGGCTCGACCCCGCCAAAGACGAATACCACACTGAACACCGGCACGGCGGCGAAGATCAGCACGAACAGGTAACTCAACGCCGCCACCAGTTTGCCCCACAGCACCTGTTCGGGCCGCAGGGGCGTAGCCATGAGCATGTCGTAGGTCAACCCTTCACGCTCACCACTGATGGCCCCGCTGGTCATCGCTGGCGCCAGAAAGACCACCAGCAGCAACTCGACAAAGGCCAGACCTTTGAAAAGCCCCTGGCCCACCTGCGCGCTCAGGAGCACGCCGCCAAAGCGCGCCTGCTGCGCCATCAACTGAAAGATCCCCACGCCAGCGAGGGCCAGCAGCGCGAGAAACACGGTCAGCACGACGTAGGGCCGCGCGCCCCGCATGCGTGTACGCGCTTCGCGCACGATAATCGGGTTGATCTGCGGTCGCTGAAGACGTATCCCCCGCATAAACGCTTACTCCGCCGCGGTCAGACGCAAGAACAACTCCTCCAGGTTCTCCGCCTGCGCCCGAAATTCGCTGACCACCACTCCCGCCTGTACCAGGCGCGTCAGTAGCGCCGCCTGCCGCTCCTCATCGCTCTCCTCCACCTCGACCAGCACGACCGCCTCGTCGGACGGATCGGCCCGCACCCCGCGGAGCCGCGGCAGTCCCTCCTCTGGCGTGGCCGCCACGCGCTGCAGCAAGGCGCGGGCCGTCTCCAGGCCCCGCAGCACGCGGATGCGCAGCCGGGCGCTGCCTTCCAACTGCCGGCGGACCGTCTCTACCGGACCGCTGACAATCATCTTGCCGCTGTCGATGATCCCGATCTCGTTGCACACCTCGGCCAGTTCGCTCAAAATGTGCGAACTAACCAGCACCGTCTTGCCCATGTCGCGCAGGGTGCGCAACAATTCCCGCAACTCCACTCGCGCCCGCGGGTCCAGCCCGCTCGCCGGCTCGTCAAGCAGCAACACGGGCGGATCATGCACCAGCGCGTGGGCCAGGCAGAGCCGTTGCTGCATACCCCGCGACAGGCTCTGCACATAGGCGTTGCGCCGATCGGCCAGATCGACCAGGTTGAGCAACTCATCAACCATCCGGCGGCGGCGCGCCGCTTCCAGACCATAGCAGCGGGCGAAGAAATCGAGATACTCCCAGACCCGCAGATCGTCGTAGACGCCGAAGAAGTCGGGCATGTAGCCCACCAGGCGCTGGCCGCCGCCGGGGATGAGCCGTTGCCCCATCAAGCGCACTTCGCCGGAGGTCGGCTCGATCAGACCGGCGAGCAGGCGCAGGGTGGTCGTCTTGCCGGCGCCGTTCGGGCCGATAAAGCCGTAAATGCTTCCCCGGGCCACCGTCAGGTTCAGGTGGTCGAGGGCAACCATGCGGCCATAGCGCCGGGTGAGATTGACCGTCTCGATGGCCGGGGTCATGGCATGCGTCCCTTCAACGTGGCATCTACATACACGCATCCGGGTGCGGCCTCGCCGTGGGGGTAGCTCAACCGCACCCGGATGGCGCCATTGCTGCCCAGGAAGCGCTCGGGGGCCTCGATGGGCTGCGAACGGCGCATCAGGCTTTGCGCCTCCCAGGCGCCTGCGTTCCAATTGTACAGCTCAACCACGGTGGTCGGTTGCCAGGGACCATCGGCGCCCGTCTCCAGGGTCATCGCCTCGGGGCGCAGCCCGTACAGGTCGCGGGGCAACACCAGGTTCACCACTGCCGGATCGGGCCGCACGAGCAGGCCCAGCCCCTGACCGCCCATACAACTCGTGGTGCCGGGGCTTTCAAAGCGGGAGGCGAGCCAACCCCGCCCCAGGCTCAGCGTATCGCCGGCAACCGTTATGCGGGGCGTTGCGGTGATGAGCGTCGTATGCTGGCTGCTTGCCCGCGTCCCTTCGAGGGCCAGCGACAGACCTGCCGCGCTGCTCCAGGCGATCACCAGCGGCTGACCGTTCTGAAGGGCCAACCCGTAGCTGTAGAAGGCGTCGAGAATGCGGATCCGTTGCTGCAACCCGGCGGCCAGCGGTTGGCCGCCGGGCTGGCCCTGACGGTCAATTTCATCGCTGTAGATCAGGTAGCCCAGAGGGATGACCGGCCCAAACAACCCCGGCTGGGCCACCCGCTGGCGCTGCAGGAGAGCGCTGCGCCGCTCACCCGGGGCCAGATCGCCCAGCCGCGCCACCCGATCGCCCTGCACCAGGGCGACATCCGCCAGCGCCTGATCGCCACGGTTCTCGACCTCCCCACGCACCTCGTCGCCCGCGATGGTGATACGCGCGGCAAGTCCGGTCGTGCTGGTAATCACATCGGCGCCCAGCGCGCGCATGGACCACTGGGCCACTTCGAAGGCATCGGCCTTCGCGCCCGCCTCAGCTTCCTGGAGAAACACCCCGCCACCGGCGGCGCCAGGGTCCCACGGCCCCTGGATAGAGACCGGGCGCAGCAACAGAGCGGCGTCGTTCGCCGCCGCGACGCGCAGGCTGTAGTTGCGCCGTTCGGGCGAGAACAGCCCCACGAAGGAACGCAGACGCGCCACGTCGCCATGGGCGTCAAGCGACTCGATCAGGTTGACCGAGGCCAGCAACACGTCGCCGCCCCGCTGGACGTATCCGAGGCCATAGGTTAACCCGGTAAAGAGCAGGGTGATCGCCGGCGCCACGACCCATCCCCAGGCCTGTCGGTCGAAGCGGCGCAACACCAGATAGGTGACCGGCCCGACCAGGACGATGTAGGCCAGCAGCAATCCGGCCAGCAAACCCAGGGGCGGGAACTCCAGGGCCGGGAGGCTGGTGAGGCTGGCGGCCAGGCTGCCTTCGAGGAAACCATCCAGGCTCAGCGCCTGAGCTTCGAAGCCCGGGGGCGGAGGCGCAAGGGGATGCATCAACACCTCCCACACCTCCGGCGCCTCGGCCCACGCGCGCACCGCAGGATGCGCCAGCGGCCAGGGCGCCACAGTGATCACGCCGCGCCCCAGGCTCTGCTCCAGAGCAGCCACGCTTGCGTCGGCAAACAGCGGCACGGCGTAGGGAGCGGGCGCGCCGGCGATTGGCAGGGGCGTCACGCGGGCCAGCGGCACCGACCCGGCCCCGGCATCGGCCCCGAACAGCGTCGCGGCGGGCGCCGGCTCAACCGCGGTCACCGTTACCGTCCGCAAGATCGCGGGCAGGCCGGCCAGCGAGCGGCGCAGACCGTCCCCGCCGCCGAGGATCACCTGGCCGCCGCGAAGCACCCACTCGCCGAGCGCCGCGCGCTGGCGTTCGTTCAACGCCTCGGTGGGGGCATCTTCCAGAACGACCGTATCGAACGCGCTGAAACCCAGGGCATGCTCAGGCATATCTTCGGGGCGCAACAGGATCGGGACGAGCACGGAGCCGCCGGAGAGCCGCGCGGGCAGGGGGGGCGCTGGCGCGCCCTCCTGCCCCACCACCGCGACGTAACGGGCCTGGGGGTTGAAGGGAGGGAGTTGCAGGGTCGTAGCGGCAAGTTCCTGACCGGCGTCGAGCGCCTGCACCCGCAGCCGCCGCGAGGCAGGGGTCAGGAAGACATAGACAGGCGCCACCTTACGCCCACGGTGAGGCAACGCAACCACCGTCGCGTACCGGGCGCCCTCGCGGGTGCCGACGCGCAACTCCACGTTCCGGTCGGCGCCCTCGTTGGCCACTTCAACCACGATCGGCATCCACCGGTTGGGGCGAAAGACGCCTTCATAGGCCGGACGGGCGGTCAGGCTGATCGCCTCCGCGGCGGGGGGAGCGGCGCGCCCCGTCTGCGCCAGGGCGGCGGTCAGGATCGGCACCACCAGGAGAATGGGAAGCAAACGACGGACGGCTCGGGACACAACCGGCTCCTCGCACGCTACGCATACCGTCAGGCAACCCGATCAGGATCCATCGCGGGAAGCCCGCGGCAGCAGGGACCACGATGGATAGACGAGAAGGCGGCGGTGGAAGTTCCACTGCCGCCTCTCAGTATAGAGGATTGCTTCCCGCATCCCAATGAAAGCCTGCTAATGCCAACGTGGAAAGAAGCCCTCGGAGGAGGTGTGTGAAGAAACCTGGTGTCTCCACGTGTGGGGGCGCAGCCCTCAAGCAGAGGGATGGGGAAACCAGGTTTCCCCATCCCCCACCCGGTGGGAGGGTTGCGGACCACCTTCGCTTCCAGGCTCGTGGATGACCCCGAGTGTGAACAGGTACGACGGATCAGCGAAGAGACGTGGTGGCGTACTGTGTAGCCGGTTGGGCCTACTGGCGGCGGCGGCGACGCAGGAGCGTGTGTGGCTCGATAACGACGCGGGCGGGAGCCTGCTGAACCTTGCGTAGCGCGGCGACGGAGACGAGGGCGAGAACGACAGCCACAGCAAGGAGAATGAGTGCGCTCATAGCTTGTAATCCTTTCGACCTGCTGGCCTGACACGCCGATCCCGACAGGTTCGGGGAGAGTGGAACAGAGCGAGCCTGCCATCCCGCAGAAAACGCGTTGTCGCAATCTGGCTGTCAGACCATATATGGACAGCGCCGCCGCCACGGTCGGCATGCGTCGTTATCTTGTACAAGGTAGTATAGCGAAAAGATCGCACCACGTCCATACCAATTTCGGGAGTTTTTCTTCACAATTCCGCATACCGGCATGAGCAAGGGAGGGTGTGGGAGGGATTTGCCCTCCCAGACCCTCCCTCGGAGATGCCAGGGTGCGAGGAAACCAGGGTTCTCCACCCTCCGATCCTACCGGCTAAGGCGGCTCTTCAATTCCTGGGTCAGCAGGGGCAGCACCTCGTTCACATCGCCGACCAGGCCGAAAGTGGCGACCCGGAAGATCGGCGCTTCGGCGTCCTTGTTGATCGCCACGATATTGCGGCTGGTGCGCATACCTGCCAGGTGCTGGATGGCCCCGGAGACGCCGCAGGCCACGTAGAGCTTGGGCGAGACCGTCTTGCCGGTCTGGCCGACCTGGTGCTCATAGGGCACCCAGCCGGCGTCCACGATGGCGCGCGAGGCGCCGTAGGCGCCGCCGAGGGCCTCGGCCAGAGGCGGGATGAGCTTGTAGTAGTTGTCCTTGTCGCCCAGGCCGCGCCCGCCGGTCACGATGATGGCCGCGTCGGTGAGGTTGACCGCGCCGGTCTTAGGCGCGACATTATTCACGGTGGTGCGGATCTCCGCGCCATCGAGGGCCAGGGCCTGCACGCTGCCGGCGGCGGCGCCGGGCTGCGCCTCGGGGAAGCTCTGCTTGCGCACCAGGGCCACCACCGGGCGGCCAGTGGCGAAGGCGTAGGTATTGATCACGTTTCCGCCGTGGGAGGGGCGCACTGCGGTCACTGCGCCACCCTCGGCCTTCAGATCGATCGCGTCCACCACCAGCCCGGCATCCAGATCGGCGGCCAGGGCCGCGCCGAAGTCGCGCATCTGGAAACTGGCCCCGGCGAGGATCAGCGCCGGCTGCGCCGCGGCCACGGCGACCTTCGCCGCCGCCACGTGCCCGTCGGTCGTGTAGGGGGAGAGCCGCGGGTCATCAACGGTATACACCGTATCGGCGCCGTAGGCTGTCGCTTTCTCGGCCACCGCGCCCACGCCACTGCCCACCACCACTGCGCTCAACGGGCCGCCGAGGGCGGCCGCCAGTTCCCTGCCCTTGCCCAGCAACTCCCGTGTCACGGCGGCGATCTCGCCGTCTACCTGCTCCACATAAACCAGTACGCCCGGCATATGTTCCTCCTGCGACACAACGCTGCCAGCGCATGCCCGCGCCACGGGCGCGGGGGCAACGTCTGCGCTAGATAATCTGGTTCTCCAGCAGCTTATCGACCAGTTTCTTCACCTTGGCGGCCGCGTCGGGGCCGTCGATCATCTCGCCGCTCGGACGCGGCGGCGGCGGCACGCGCTGCGTCACCGTGACCGTCGGCGCAAGACCGGTGACGCCCAGATCGGCTGCCGTCCACACCGGCGGCTCCACCTTGGCGACCTTCTTGATCTTCAGCAGCGAGGGATAGCGCGGGTTGTTGATATCCTTGATCACGCTCACCACGGCGGGCAACGGCGCGGTCACCGTCTCCACCACCGTCTCCAGATGCCGCTCGACGCTGATCGTCTTGCTGCCGGGATTGACATCAATCACCTTCCCCACATAGGTGAGCTGGGGCCAGCCCAGGACCCGCGCCAGAGCGGGGGCGAAGGCGCCACTCTCATCGTCGGTGCTGTTCCGGCCGGTGAGGATCAGATCGACATCGCCAAGCTTGCGGATCGCCGCCGCCACCACCTTCGCCGCGGCGATGGTGTCGAGGGTGGCAAAGGCCGGATCCTTCAGCAGCAGCGCGTCGGTGGCGCCCATGGCCAGGGCGCGGCGCATCTGCTCAACCCACTCGTCGGTGCCCATCGAGAGAACGGTCAGCTTCCCGCCGTGCTTCTCGTTCCAGATAATCCCTTCCTCGATCGCGTACTCGTCGAACAGGTTGATGATCTTCTCGATCCCGTCAGCGTTGATGCTCAGGTCAGGGTTGATCTTGACCGAGTTGTCCCGAGGGACCTGCTTCATACACACGACGATGTGCATGCCCAAGCTCCTTCGTCGGGGCGTCGCCTGCGCGACACCCTACCGGCACCTGTAACGCCACCGATTGTACCACGTTCTCCGTCCCTTGTCCCGGAGACTTGATAGGGTACCAGGGCTAGTGCAAAGTCCTTGGGGCGTTGTCCCAAACCCCAGTTTTTGGGTGTGCGCGGCGGCTTTGCCGCCGCGCACACCCAAAAAGAGTATCGCGGGGGCGGCTCCGCCGCCCCCGCACCCCCACCGGAGGTGACTTTGCAAGAGCCCTGGATAGGGTACCTGTTCACACCTGGGGTAACACACGTGCCTGGGAGTGAGGGTGCCCCGCCCTTGTCGCATCTCTGCGGGCAAGATGCCCGCGCTCCCGGGAGACATGTGAACACGTTCTTGATAGGCGCGTATAATCCTCGTTTTCCGCCCGGCTGTCAACCCCACGCCTCGGCGTCATACGCGGGGAGTTCGCAGCGCAGCGGCTGGTTGATGCGGTACCCGAGGGCGAAATCGGCCTGCAACAACTCCTGCAATTCGCGGGTGCCTTCGTAGATCACCGCCCCGCGGGCGTTGCGCAGGTAGCGCTCCACCGGATACTCGTCGGCGTAGCCGTAGGCGCCGTGGATCTGAATGGCATCATCGGCGGACTCGAAGCTCGATACCGTGGCATGCCACTTGGCCAGGGTGGTCTCGCGCGTGTTGCGCAGGCCGCGGTTCTTCATCCAGCCCGCCCGATAGACCAGGAGCCGCGAGGTGTCGAGCTTGCGGACCATGTGGCTGAGCATGCGCCTGACCAGTTGATGCTCGGCGATCGGCTTGCCGAAGGTGTGGCGTTCGCGGGCGTAGCGCAGGCTGGCTTCCAGGCTGGCCTGGATCAGCCCGGTGGCGCCGGCTGCCACGGTGTAGCGCCCGTTGTCGAGGGCGGCCATGGCGATTTTGAAGCCCTCGCCCTCTTCGCCGAGGCGGTTGGCGGCGGGCACGCGCACATCCTGAAAAATGACGCTGCCGGTGTTACCGGCGCGCACCCCCAGCTTCCCGTGGATGGGCTGACTGGAGACCCCGGGCCAGCGCCGCTCGACGATGAAGGCCGAGATGCCGCGCGCGCCCCGGTCCGGATCGGTCCTGGCCATTACCAGGAAGTTGTCGGCAATATCGGCCAGACTGATCCAGGTCTTTTCGCCGTTGAGGATGTAGCTATCGCCGTCGCGGCGGGCAGTGGCGCGCATGGCGGCGGCATCGGTGCCCGAATCAGGCTCGGTGAGGCAGTAGCCGGCGAGTTGCTCGCCGCGGGCCTGGGGCACCAGGTAACGCTGCTTCTGCTCCTCGCTGCCCCACTGGAAGAGGCTCAGCGAGTTGAGGCCGGTATGCACCGACATCACCACGCGCAGGAAGCTGTCTACCCGTTCGAGTTCCTCGCAGACCACCGCGAGGGCCAGGTAGTCCATCCCCGCGCCACCGTAGCGCCGGGGCAGGCAGATGCCCAGGAAGCCCAGCTCGCCCATGCGCTTCAGCACCGGGCGGATGTGCGGGCGCGTTTCGGGGCCTTCGTGCTGCTCGGCGCCCGAACGGTCCCAGGCGCGAATGAACGGCGCGACCTCCTGCTCGGCAAACTGGCGCACCGTTTGCCGGAGCATAGCGTGCTCGTCGGTCAGAAACATCTCGTAGCCAGCGGTGAGGTCCATGGATGCTGCTCCCTCGTGTCCTGATTGGCGTGCATGGCATTATAGCAGTGGGACGGGACACACGGGCAACTCCTGGTTGCAGGCCAGGGCCAGGTCAGAGTCGTCCGCCCGGCGACTGAAGCCACGGGCGAGCCTCTGCGAAGCCCGCCAGCGCGGGCTTGACAGGCCACGCAGGTGGCCTTGGCACCAGGAGCCGAGGCGTTATGGTCTTTGAGAAATTCGTCCGCTCTGCCGGGCTGGCCGTGGGGCTGATGGTCGTTGAGAAATTCATCCGCTCTGCCGGGCTGGCCGTGGGGCTGGTGGTCGTTGAGAAATTCATCCGCTCTGCCGGGCTGGCCGTGGGGCTAAAGCCCTCGGCCAGGCAAGGCGAAGCCCGCCTGCGCGGGCGAGAGCGGAGTATGTATTCAAAGACCATGACGCCCACGGCGCGGACGATCAACCGGACGTTGACGTAGCCCTGGTTGCAGGCGGCGCGGCGTGTGCTATAGTACCCTGCAACAAGCCGTTTCCGGGCGCAGTCTTATCGCCACGACGTCAAACGCTACGCACCGCACCGATACCTGGGAGTGGGAACCTATGCCGTTCTGTCCGCAATGTGGTGTCGAAAATCCCCCTTCCGCGCGCTACTGCGACCAGTGTGGCGCGGTCATGATCCCGGTGCCCGCGCAGGGTCCGGCCGCGCCGCCGCCGGCGACCGCCCCGGGGCGCCCGGTCGCCGCCCCCGCTCCTGCCGGGCCGTCTCTCTGCCCGCAGTGCGGGGTGGCGGTCATCCCCGGCGAGGCCTTCTGCGACAACTGCGGCGCGCCTCTGCTCGGCGCGCCGCGCCCGGCGGCCCCCACGCCGGCCCACGGCGGCGTGCCGCCCCAACCCGTCTACCCGCCGCCCCGCCCGGTCACGCCGGCTCCACCGCCCCACCCGGTCATGCCAGCCCCGCCGCCGGTGGCGCCTGCTCCGCCGCCGCGGGCCACCCTGGCCCCGGCGCGGCTGATTGTGCAGCCCTCGGGCGCCGTGGTGGCGCTGCCGGCCGCGCCGCAGGCCCTGGTCGGGCGGGCCGACGCGGTGAGCAATTTCTTCCCCGATGTGGATCTGACCGATTACGACGGGATCAATCTCGGCGTGGGCCGCCGCCACGCGCGCCTCTTCGTGCAGGCCGGCCAGATTATGATCGAGGATCTCGACAGCACCAATGGAACCTTTCTCAACGCGGCCCGGCTAAGCCCGCGCCAGGCCACGCCGCTCAAACAGGGGGACGAGGTGCGCCTGGGGAACCTGCGCCTGCGTGTGGAGTTGTGAGGAGGTCGCGATGCGCATCGCCGTTTTTGGTCCGGGCGGGGTGGGTGGTTACTTTGGCGCGCATCTGGCGCGGGCCGGCCACGAGGTGCATCTGATTGGCCGTGGGGCGCACCTGGAGGCCGCGCGGGCGGCCGGGTTGCGCATTGAAAGCCCACAGGGGGCCTTCAGCGCGCGCCCCGCCAGCGCCACCGGCGACCCCGCGGCCATCGGCCCCGTGGATCTGGTGCTGGTGGCGGTGAAGACCTGGCAACTCGTCGAGGCGGCCCCCACGCTGGCCCCACTGATCGGCTCCGCGACGGTGGTGCTGCCGCTGCTCAACGGCGTCGAGGCCCCCGACATCCTCGCGGCGGCCCTGGGGCCGGAGCGCGTGCTCGGCGGGCTGTGCCGCATCATCGCCTACATCGCCGCTCCGGGGGTCATTCGCCACGTGGGGGCCGAGCCGACGATCATCTTCGGCGAGCTGGATAACCGGCGTAGCGCCCGGGTCGAGACCCTGCGGGCCGCCTTCAGCGAGGCGGGCTTTGGCGCCATCGTCCCGCCCGACATCCACGTGGCAATCTGGGAAAAGTTTATGCTCGTGTGTACCTGGAGCGGCCTCGGCGCCGTCACACGCGCGCCGATCGGCGTCTGGCTGCGCCTGCCCGGCACCCGCGCGCTGGCCCAGGCAGCGCTGCGCGAAGTGGTGGCGGTGGCCAACGCCCGCGGGGTGGCCCTCGACCCGATGCAGGCCGACGCGACGCTGCGGTTCCTCGACACGCTGCCTTACGAGTCTACCGCCTCGATGCAACGCGATATGATGGAGGGCCGCCCGTCGGAACTGGAGGCCCAGAACGGCGCGGTGGTGCGCCTCGGCCAGGCCGCCGGCGTGCCCACTCCGGTGCATAGCTTCCTGTACCATGCGCTGTTGCCGCAGGAACTGGCCGCTCGCGGGGCCTTGCCTCCCGCTGGCTGAGGTGACCATCGTTCGCAGGGTTCAGCCCCCCTCCCAGCCTCCCCCCGCTGGGGGGAGGAGCCGGGTGCCCGCCCCCAGGGGGGGGGAGGGTCAGGGCGGGGGCCGGCGCCCTGCCCGCGGAGCCGTGGCGCGGGCGGGACGCCCGCGCTCCCAGGCGCGTAGGTTACCCCGAGTGTGAATACTTACCGCCCGGCGGCATGGACGGCTGAGGTGACCATCGTTCGCAGGGTTCAGCCCCCCTCCCAGCCTCCCCCCGCCGGGGGGAGGAGCCGGGTGCCCGCCCCCAGGGGGGAGGG
>Ga0209162_1001385_pt1 | contig 23922 bp, 18 predicted proteins | sample YNPNPMetaG_FD_187121 | JGI IMG/M metagenome (GOLD analysis project Ga0209162, IMG submission 187121) | Anoxygenic and chlorotrophic microbial mat microbial communities from Yellowstone National Park, USA - YNP NP MetaG (SPAdes) (version 2) ...
TTCTCTGCGCCTCTGCGGTGAGAGAAGACATTTTTTAAGCAGCCTCCGGAGAGGGGAAGGGGGCCAGGGGGTAGGGGTGAGGTCAAATCTAACATTGTCGAGTTAGAGCCGGTCTGAAAAGCTGACCACCAAGGACACCAAGGACACAAAGGGCCTTCGTGTCCCTGGTGGTTTTCAGACAAGCTCTCAGGTCTGGTCTTGGCCGGTTACATCCAGGCCCGTTTTCGCATCCACAGATACATGCCGACCGGGGTCAGGACCATCAGGAGCAACGTCAGCCCAAAGGCCATCCTGTCCGTCCACCCATTCAGCGCAGCGGTCACCGGCTGGAAAAAGTTCATGCCAAAGAAACCGGCCAGGAACGAGATCGGCATAAACAGGGTGGTGATGAGGGTCAGCGTCTTCATGATCTCGTTCATCCGGTTGTTGATGACCGACAGGTAGGTATCCAGCGCCCCCCCCACCAGGTCCCGCATGGATTCATTGAGGTCGTGCAGTCGGACCAGGTGATCGTACACGTCGCGGAAAAAGATGCGGCTGTCGGCATCAATGGCCGCATAGTCATCGCGGGCCAGCCTGTTGAGCACCTCTCGTTGGGGCATGAGGATGCGGCGCTGGTGGAGCAGCGCCCGCTTGAGGGCGAACAGGCGCTCGACGGTGGTCGGGTCCGGCCTGTCGAAAATCTGGTCCTCGAAGCGGTCAATGGCTTCATCCATCCGTTCGACCACCGGCATATAGCTGGTCACCAGTTCGTCGGCCAGCCGGTAGAGGAGGTGGTCCGCCCCCTTTTGCAGATGGCGCTCGTCCCGCCGGCAAAGCTCCCATACCCGCTCCACGGCGGCGATGGGCTGCTCATGATAGGTCACCAGAAAGTTTCGGCCCAAAAAGATGTCCAGCTCCGGCGCCTCCAGCCGCCCATCCTCCTGGCCGTCAAAAATCATGGCGTGTAACACCAGGTACAGGTAGGTCCCCCAGTCGTCCACTTTGGGCACGTGGGATTCTTGCAGGGCGTCATCCACGGCCAGCGGGTGAAAGCCGAACGTTTCGAGCAGGATCGGCTCACATACCTCCGGCGGCTCGGCCATCAGGTCCACCCACAACAGGCCCTCCGGGTCTTGTAACAGGGTGCCAAATTCTTCCACCGCCAGATCGGTGCGCATCTGCCCGTCCCGTGGGCGATAGAGCGAGCGGATCATGCTGCCTCCCTTTGGAAAAAACAGCGGGTTGCACAGGGTGCCATCCCGACCTGCATTGTATAACGAAACCGGTAGAAAAGTCAATGTCCGGCCCTGGCCATGAAGCGCAGGGGAGCAGGAGAACGATTTGACACTCCTCCGGCCCTGACGTATAATGGCCGATGACCGGGCGATTGAACCGGCCGCCAGAGCCGAATCCTGCCCACCGGCTGTTCCTGACAGGCCCGGCGGGAATCGTTGAGGAATCACGGAGGGAAGATCATGGGAGAGTGGTTGCAATCGTTGCTACCGTGGGGGACGGAGGCGATCGTCTGGGTTCAGTCATTCATCCCCCCGTGGCTGGAAGCCCTCTTTCAGTTTTTCACCTTTCTGGGTTACGAACAGTTTTACCTGATTCTGTTGCCCTTTGTCTATTGGTGCCTGAACCGCAGGATCGGGGTTGGCCTGGGCTATCTGGCGATGGGTTCAGCCTGGCTCAACAGCCTGGTCAAATATGCCTTCCGCCTCCCCCGCCCCACTGACCCGCGCATTCGGGTGCCGCTGCCTGAAACCAGCCCGTCGTTCCCCAGCGGCCATGCCCAAAATGCCGTTGCCAACTGGGGCTACCTGGCCGGCCGCTTTCGCAACCGCCTCTTCCAGGTTGTGGCCATCGTCGTCACAGTGAGCATCGGCCTGTCCCGGATTGTGCTGGGGGTCCACTTTCCCCAGGATGTGATCGGCGGCTGGCTGATCGGCCTGATCCTGCTGCTGATCTTCACCTGGTCTGAGCCGGGGGTAGCCCGCTGGATCGGCACGCGGCGGCTGGGTGTCCAACTGGCGCTGGCCGTTGGAGTCCCCCTGCTGCTCCTGTTCCTGCATCCGGCCGACAATGCCGGCCTGTATCCGGCCGAAGGGGCCCTCACCCCCATGAGTGCCCTGGCGGGCATGGGCCTTGGCCTGGTCATGGAGCGGCGTTGGCTGCGCTTTCGGGTGGATGGCGTCTGGTGGCGGCGGGGCCTGCGTTTCCTGGTGGGCCTGCTTGTGACCGGGATCGTGTACGCCGGCCCCAAACTGATCTCCCCGGCAGAGATGGCCTGGGGTCTGGAGACAGCGGTGCGGGTGGCGCGCTATCTCCTGCTGGGCTGGGTTGTCACTTTCCTGTGCCCCTGGCTCTTTGTCAAACTGCGGCTGGCCGGACGGGAAGAGCGGTAGAAGCCTGCCGGGCCTCGGCCATAGAGGACACGGACGACCGACCCTGAACCTTCCTCATCCCCCCGGCCCCCTTCTCCCCCCGAAACGGAGGGTGCTTCAAAATATCCTGTCTCACCGCAGAGGCGCAGAGAACGCGGAGGAATCATAAAAACTTGCAGGCCCTTGGTGTCCTTTGTGTCCTTGGTGGTAAGCTTTTCAGACCGGCTCTGAGGTGCGACTTGGCTTCGCTTGAGGCGTAGGGGGGATCAGCTCACCCCTCCCCGGCCCTCCCCCGCTTCGGGGGAGGGAGTTGAGGGGTGAGGGCCAGGCGGAATTTTAACGCCCGTCAAACGTGTAAACCAACTTCCCCAGAAAATTGAACCATCCCATTTGACGAAAAGGGAATTTTGCACTACACTGGAAGTAGAGACAACAGGGAGCGAGGCGGATGATGAGAGCACCCCACTTTGTGACGTTGGTCCAGATAGACAGGCAGCGGTTTGTCTCCGCATGTCGGAGCGGCCTGGTCCATGTGACCTGGGGGCGCGCTACCCTGCGTTTCACCTGGGACGAATTCCGGCGCCTGGCCGGTCTCCTGGAACGCGCCGTGGCAGCCCCGTCCCCCCTCTTTGTTCGGGACGAGGAGCTGAGCGTCGCCTGCCGGCCAGACGACCTATGTGAGCTCCTGGTGGGACCGGTGGCCCTGTTCCTGTCGAGCCATGAATTTGGCGAGTTCGCTCAGGCTGTGCAGGAAGGGGTGAAACATCTGGACGATGTCCTGAATTCAGGGATGTGGAACCAGGAGGAAACGGAAGAGACGGCGCCTGGCTTCCTGGAACAATTGCGGCGCATTTCCTTCTCGCGGAACTGACTACATCCTCTCCGGGGCCCCGACGCCGATCAGTTTCAACGTCCGCGCCAGCACCAGTTTGGCCGCCTTGACCAGCCGCAGGCGGGCCTTGCTGAGCTGAGCATCGGCCGGGTCGGAGCTGACCACCCGGCAGTCGCGGTAAAAGGCGTGAAAGGTGGCCGCCAGCTCCTGGGCATAGTGGGGCAGGTGGTGGGGAGCCAGGTTCTCGGCGGCCAGGGCGATCACTTCGGGCAGTTCCAGCATCTTGCGGATGAGAGCCAGTTCCGCAGGGTGGGTCAACAGCGAGAGGTCGGCCCCTTCGTCGCTGTGGCCCTGTTCTTCGGCGTAGCGCAGGATGCTGGCGATGCGGGCATGGCCGTATTGCACGTAATAAACCGGGTTCTCCTCTGATTGCTGGCGGGCCAGGTCCAGGTCCAGGTCCATCTGGCTGTCGGCAGCGCGGGCGGCCAGGTGGAAGCGAAAGGCATCCGGCCCGATGTCATCCAGGATCTCCTTCAACGGGACCAGGGTGCCGGCCCGCTTGGATAGCCGCATCTGTTCCCCCCGTTCCAGGATGGTGACAAGTTGATAGATGAGCAGGGTCAGCCGCGCCGGGTCCAGCCCCAGGGCGCGCATCATGGCCTTCATGCGCGGCACATGGCCCTGGTGGTCGGCCCCCCACACATCAATCACCCGGTCAAAGCCGCGCCGCACAAACTTGTCATAGTGGTAGGCAATGTCGGAGGCAAAGTAGCCGGGCTGTCCGGTGGAGCGGATCAACACCTCATCCTTATCCCCCTCCAGAGCAGTGGCGTTGAACCACACCGCCCCGTCGGCCATGAACAGGTGATCGCCCTGGCGGAGGAGGTTCATAATGGTCTCGAACACCCCCTCTTCGTAGAGCGACCGTTCCGAGAACCAGCGGTCGTAATGGATGCCCAACCGTTCGCAATCGTCACGGAGGCTGCCCATCACAAAGCGGTTCAGGCCGATGTCGCGCAGGAGGGCCACCGCTTCGGCGCGGGGCAGGGCCAGATAACGGTCCCCCTCCTCCTCGACCAGTTGCCGCGCCCAGTCCACCAGATAGGCTCCCTGGTACCCCCCCTCAGGGATGCCACCGGCCTGGTGGCCCAGAAGCTCGCAGTAGCGCACATACAGGCTCTCGCCAAATTTTTCCATCTGCGAGCCGGCATCATTGACATAAAATTCGCGCTGCACCTGGTAACCGGCAGCCTCCAGGAGGTTGGCCACACAATCGCCCAGCACCAGATTGCGCCCAAAGCCAACGTGCATCGGGCCGGTGGGGTTGGCGCTGCCGAATTCGACCTGCACCCGCTGGCCGTGGCCCATCTCCACATGGCCAAAGCGTTCCCCGGCCTGCAGGATGGTCTCCACCTGGTGGGCCAGCCATCCCTCGTCCAGGGTGACATTGATGAACCCAGGCGGCACCACCTCCACCCGTCCGATGAACGGCGCTCTGTCCAGGCGGCGGACAATGCGCTGGGCCACCTCAACGGGGGTCAGGGTCGGCTTCTCCGCTGCTCTTAACGCGGCGTTGATGGCCGCGATCAGTTTGAGCGGGTGGCCGGTGGCGTAATCGCCATGCTCTGCCCGCCGTGGTCGTTCGACGACCACCGGCGGGATCTCGGTCTTGGGCAGGTCCCCCTTTTTCTGCGCTTTGCGTGTGGCCTGATGGATCAAGACAGCCAGGTCATCCCGGATCATCTGTTTCCCCCCGCCTCCGTTCCTGTCGTTCCAACTTCCTCCATCTCCAGCCAGTTCCTCCCCACCCGCACATCCACCTTGAGCGGCGCCTGCAGGGGATAGGCCCCCTCCATGATCTCGACCACCAGCGGGGCGACCTCCCGCAGTTCAGCTTCCGGCACCTCTAACACCAGCTCATCATGGACCTGCAGGATCATCCGGCTGCGCAGGCCCCGCGCCTTGAGCGCCCGCCACAGGCGGTTCATGGCCACTTTCAGGATGTCGGCAGCAGAGCCCTGGATCGGGGCGTTGACCGCCATGCGATAGGCTGCCTCGCGGATGTTGTACTGCACCTGGGCAGGGGTTGTCAGCTCCGGGAAGTAGCGGCGACGGCCCAGCAGCGTCTCCACATATCCCTGTTCGGTGACCTGTTTCCGGGTTCGGTCAATATACTCCTTGATTTTCGGATAGGTGCGAAAGTAGGTCTGGATGAACGCCTCCGCCTCCTCCGGCGTCAACTCTGTCCGCTCCGACAGGCCATAGCCGGTGACGCCATAGCTGATGGCAAAGTTGGTCATCTTGGCCACGCGACGCTGGGCAGGCGTCACCGCTGCCAGGGGCACGCCATAGATGGCCGCCGCCGTGCTGGCATGGATATCCTCCCCGCGGGCAAAGGCAGCCAGCATGGCCGGATCGCCGGAGATGTGGGCCAGGATGCGCAGTTCCACCTGGGAATAGTCGGCGGCCAGCAGCAAACAGCCCTCCCCGGCCACGAAGGCCCGGCGGATCTCCCGGCCCAGGTCGGTGCGGATGGGGATGTTCTGGAGGTTCGGGTTGCTGCTGCTCACCCGGCCGGTCACCGTACCCACCTGATTGTACAACGTGTGCAGCCGGCCGGTGCGCCGGTTGACCAGCGCCGGCAGGGCATCCACGTAGGTGCCCTTGAGCTTCGCCAGCTGGCGATGCTCCAGAATGAGGTCCACCACCGGGTGTTTGCCGCGCAGCTTTTCCAGCACGTCGGCGGCGGTGGAATAGCGGCCCGACTTGCCCCTGGGCAGCCGGGGCAGGGTCAGGCCCAGTTCGTCGAACAGGACGGTGCTGAGCTGCTGCGGCGAGTTGAGGTTGAGAGGATGGCCCACCAGCTTTTCGATCTGCTCCTGCAACTGGCCCAGACGCTGGCCCATCTGCCGGCTCATCTCGTCCAGGACGGCCACGTCGAGCCTGACGCCGGCCCGCTGCATGTCCACGATGACCGGCACCAGCGGCATCTCGATCCCGGTAAAAAGCTCCCACTGGGCCCTGGCGCGCAGTTCCGGCAGGAGCAGGTTGGCCAGGCGCAGGGTCATGTCGGCGTCGGCGGCGGCGTAGGCGGCGACCTTTTCGACCGGCACCCGGTCTATGGTGATCTGGCTCCTGCCCTTGCCGATCAGCTCCTCGATGGGCGTCATCTCCACCCCCAGGCGGTTCCAGACCAGGTTTTTCAGCCCCAGATCCCGGCTGCCGGGGTCCAGCAGCCAGGCGGCGATCATGGTGTCGCAGGTCACAGGGGCCACCTCCAGGCCGGCTTCGGCCAGCACCGTCAGGTCATAGCTGGCATTGTGGGCATATTTCGGGATGTTGGGGTCTTGAAGGAGGGGCTTGAGCTTGTGGATGAGGGTTGACAGGGGGAAGGGATGGCCCACAGGGAGATAGTACCCCTGGCCCTCCTGGGCAGTCAGGGCGATGCCGACCAGGCGGGCAGCCATGGGGTCGGTGCTGGTCGCCTCCACATCCACGACCAGCGCCCTGCCCGGCTGCGGCGACGCGAACTCCTGGGCCAGGGAGGCGATCAGGTCGTCCAGGGCCTGGACAGTGTGGATCAGGGGGTAGTCGCCCTGTCTCGGCTGATGGGCCGGGGCCTGTTCCTCCTGTCCGAACAGCGGAAGCTGCGTCGGTTGTTCCGGTCCCCGGCTCCCCTTTGCCGCCGGCAGCCGGTTCAACAAGGTGCGGAATTCCAGCTCGCGGAACAGTTGCACCGCCCGTTCGCGATCGATCTCCCGCACCCGGCAGCTCTCCAGGTCCAGCTTCACCGGCACGTGAGGGGTGACGGTGACCAGGTGTTTGCTGAGGAAGGCCATGTCGCGGCCCTGCTCCAACGCCTTGCGGATGCGGTTGTTGTCAATCTCATCCAGATGCTGGTAGATGTTCTCCAGGGTGCCATATTTTTGCAACAAGGCCGTGGCTGTCTTTTCGCCGATGCCCCGCACGCCGGGCACGTTGTCGCTCTTGTCGCCGACCAACGCCTTATAGTCCACCAGTTGTTTCGGTTCCAGGCCATATCGCTGGCGGATGCCGGTCTCATCATAGATCACCGTGTCGCCGAATTGCTGCCGGGGGGTGAGCACCCGCACGCCGGGGCGGATCAGTTGAAAGGTGTCGGTGTCGCCGGTGACGATAAGGGTGTCCAGCCCCTGGGCTTCGGCCTGCTGCGCCAGAGCGGCCAGCACATCGTCGGCCTCAAACCCCTCGGCCGAGCAGGTGGGGAGGTGAAAGGCGGCCAGCAGTTGGTCAATGCGCTGGAACTGGGTGCGCAGCGCATCGGGCATCGCAGCGCGGTTGGCCTTGTATTCGGCATACTCCTCATGGCGGAAGGTGCGGCCCCGGTCAAAGGCCACAACCAGATAGTCGGGTTGTTCGTCGCGCAGGACGTTGAGCAGCATGGAGGCAAAGCCGAACACGGCATTGGTCAACTCGCCCCGTGAGGTCGCCATGTTGGCCGGCAGGGCAAAGAAGGCCCGGTAGGCCAGCGCATGACCGTCAATCAACACCAGTTTGGCAGGATCGGCCATAGCCTCCCTCCCTTGTGGGGCCACTGCTCGCAGTTGCCCTCCCTGAGGACCTGGCGAGAAGGGCAACGATCGGCTACTGAGCCCAACCGTCGGCCAGGCCCAGCAGCAGGCGCCGCAGAAATTCCAGGGCCAGGGTTGTCGTCCAGACCCGGGCGCGGTCGTCATGGCCACGGAAACGGGTCTGGCGCACCTCGGCGCCGTTTTCCAGGGCCACTGCCACCCACGGCCTGTCGGTCTCATGGCCCAGCACCGCCAGGCCGTGCGAGGCGGCCCCGAGTTGCCGCACCGCCTGGGCCAGGGCTACGGCCCCGGCCTCCCCGCTGACCTGCGTCTGTTCCAGATGCAGGAGTCGGGCCAGGGCCGGGCCGTCGGCGGCCACGACCCCTCCCCGGAAGATGTCGGCATGGGCACCCAGGCGGCGGCTGATGTCGCCCCGGGTGATCGTTTCGGCCACAGCCAGCGTCGCGCCACGCCCGCGCAGCAGGTCGGCAATGACGGCCTCCAGGGTCACATCGCCGGTGGCGTAGATGGCTGCCCCCAGCCGTTGACGGATGCGCGCCTCCCAGTCGGCCAGCAGCACCTCGGCCTCGGCCTGGGTGGCGGCTTTGGCCACGATCCGCACATCGGTCTGGCCGGGATGGGCCGACAGGCCGACGGTGGGGTTGGCTGAGGTCTCCAGATCGGCCAGGGCCTGGTCAATGCGGCTTTCGCCCACAGCCACGGTGCGCAGGATGCGGGCGACGATCACCGGATGTTGCCCCAGCCGCCTTTGCAGGTAGGGCAACACGGTGTGCTCCATCAGATAGCGCATCTCGTGGGGCACGCCCGGCAGGATGATGAGGGTGCCCCGCCTGTCCTCGACGATAAAGCCAGGAGCCGTGCCCACCGGATTCTCGATGGGGATGCAGCCTTCAGGCAGGCAGGCCTGACGGCGGTTGTTCTCGGTCATGCGGACACCGGCGCGGTTGAAAAAGGCCTCGATCTGGGCCAGCAGGTTGGGATGCAACACCAACGGCCGGCCGGTGACGCGGGCCACGGCCTGGCGGGTCACATCGTCCACCGTCGGGCCCAGGCCGCCGGTGACGAGGACCAGATCGGCGCGGGCCAGCGCCTGTTCGAGTGCCTGGGCGATGCGGCCCTCGTTGTCGCCTACGGTGGTGCGGAAATAGAGATCAATGCCCAGGTCGCGCAACTGGCGGGCCAGATAGGTCGCATTGGTGTCATCAATCTGGCCCAGCAGCAACTCGGTGCCGGTGGTGACGATCTCAGCGCGCATCATGCCTCTTTGAGTTTCTGGTCAGGGTAGGGCAACTGCGAGCAGTTGCCCTACAGAGTCCTATTGTATCACAAAATGGAGCAGACAGCCAGGTTGGTAGGGCGGATGGTGAACGGCGAAGGTCCGGCCTTGCCGGGTGGCAGGTTTTGGCGTATAATGGACCCATCTGCCGGGGGAGGGGCCTATGGGCCGGATTGCGGCCTTGTTCGATATGGATAAAACGCTGCTGGACACCAGCTCCGGCCAGCTCTACGCCCGCTACCTGTATCGCTTCGGCCGGATGGGACGGCGGGAGCTGGCCCAGGTGTTCTGGTGGGGGGTCCTCAGCCGGTTGGGCGTGCTGGACATGCAAAAGCTGCTGCCCCGGTTATTGGCCGGTGCAGCCGGCGATGACGAGCAGGCGATCCGGGCGCTGTGCGACCGCTGGTTCGTTGAGGAGGTGCTCCCCCACCTGACGAGACGAGGACAACAGCGGGTGGCCGAACATCGGGCCCGGGGAGATGTGGTCGCCATCGTTTCGGCCTCCACCCAGTATGTCGTGGGACCGCTGGCGGCCTACCTGGGCATCCCCGGCCAGTATGTCTGCACCCACCTGGTCAGCCGGGATGGGCGGTTGACAGGGGAGATCGAGCCGCCGGCCTGCTATGGTTCTGGCAAAGTGGTCTGGGCGGAACGGTTTGCGGCGGAGCAGGGGGTGGACCTGTCGGCCAGCACCTTCTACACCGACAGCATCAGCGACCTGCCGCTGCTGGAGCGGGTGGCCCATCCGGTAGCGGTGAACCCCGATCTCCGGCTGCGACGGCTGGCCCGGCGGCGAGGCTGGCCGATCGAACAGTTTTACTGAGCGGTCACCAGGTCCAACAGGTCGTCGAGGCGACAGGTCGCCAGGCCGATGACGTGATCGCCGCCGCCGTAAAAGAGATAGACTGTGCCGTTCACCACCGGGTTGGCGCAGGAAAAGACGACATTGGGCACGTCGCCGCGCAATTCCCACAGCTCCTGCGGCCAGAAGAGGGGGTCGCGGGGGCGGCGGATGAGGCGGTGAGGCTCCTCCAGGTCGAGCAGGCAGGCGCCGAACCGGTAGACATGATCCTGATCGTAACCGTGGTAAAGCAGTAACCAGCCCTGCTCCGTCTCGATAGGCACCCCGTTGGCCCCCACACTCTTGCTGTCCCAATGGCCCTCCGGGCGGGGGCCAAAGAGGGGCTGCATCTCCGCCTCGCGCCAGGTACACAGGTCATCACTGTAGGCCAGCCAGACCTGTGGCCAGCGGCGGTGAAGGGCAGCATATCGCCCCCTGATCCGGCGCGGGAACAACACATGGTCCTTGTTGTCCTCGCCCCGGACGATAGGGCCCAGTCGTTCCCAGACGATCAGGTTGTGGCTGCGGGCGATCATGGGCAGGATGCCGCCGCCGGCGTGGGTCGGCGTGCCCTGGCCGTGGAACTCGCGGCCATAGGCGGTGTAGGTCATGTAAAAGACCCCCTCTATCTCCACCACCCGAGGGTCTTCCACACCGCGCGAGTCGCTGCCGTCGTTGAGAGCTTGTCTGAAAACCCCCAAGACACCAAGGACACCAAGGGCACCATGCGGCTTTTATTCGTTTCCTTCGTGTTCCTTTGTGTCCTTGGTGGTAAGCTTTTCAGACCGGCTCTGAGGTGCGACTTGAGTCGCTTAGCCTGATGCGTATGGGGCCTCAGCCCAGGGCAACGACCAGGGCCACCGCAACCTGGCGCTCGTGCGACAGGCTGATGGCCCACCGGCGCCACCCCTGTTCCTCAGCCAGGGTGGCCGCCCGGCCTGACAGATGGAGCAGCGGCCTGCCCCACGGGTCGGCCAGCACCTCCACCTCTCGCCAGCCGATGCCCCCGGCGCTGAGGTGGCTCAGCCCGACCCCCAACGCCTTGGAGACAGCCTCCTTGGCCGCCAGGCGGACGGCCAGCTCCGGCAGCCGATCGCGGTAACAGGCGATCTCTTGCGCCGTAAAGAGGCGTGCCAGGAACCGGTCGCCATACCGTTCCACCGCCCGGCGCAGCCGTTCCACCTCGACCAGGTCCACCCCGACGGTCAGCAGGGGCAACGGGAGCGTCTCCCCGGCGCTAGACCCCTTCGCCATCGTAGCCCCGACCCATGCCTCGATAGATGAACCCCATCTCGACCATCCGCCGGGGGTCGTAGATGTTGCGGCCATCCACCAGCACCGGCTGGCGCATGGACGCTTTGACCCGCGCCATGTCCAACTGCTTGAATTCGTTCCACTCCGTCACCAGGATCAGGCCATCGGCCCCTTCGGCCACCTGGTAGGGATCGGCACAAAAGATCACATCTTTGAGCAGCCGTTGGGCATTTTCCTGGGCCTCCGGGTCGTAGGCTTTGACCGTGGCCCCCTCATGTTGCAACATATGGATCAGGCTGATGGAAGGCGCATCGCGCATATCGTCGGTGTTGGGTTTGAAGGCCAGGCCCCACAGGCCGATCGTCTTGCCCCGAAAGCCGCCCAGGATGTGGCGCAGCTTCTGGATCAACCGCTTGCGCTGATCATAGTTGACGTGGGTCACGGCCCGCAAAATTTCGGGGTTCTCGCCGTACAACTCGGCCATGTGGATCAGGGCCTTGACATCCTTGGGGAAACAACTGCCCCCCCAACCGATGCCGGCCCCCAGGAAATGGGGCGAGATGCGGTGGTCGGTGCCCATGCCATAGGCCACCGTCTTGACATCGGCCCCCAACGCTTCGCAGATGTGGGCGATTTCGTTGATGAATGAAATCTTGGTCGCCAGGAAGGCATTGGAAGCATACTTGATCATCTCCGCCGTCCGCAGGTCGGTGATGATGATCTCGCCCCCCAGGGGATAGTACAGCTCGGCGACCCGCTCGGCGGCCTGGCGGCTGGTGGAACCAAGCACGATGCGGTCAGGGTTCATAAAGTCATAGACCCCCGACCCTTCGCGCAGGAATTCGGGGTTGCTGACCACCCAGAAGGGCGCATCCCGGCCACAGATGTCGCGCACAATGTCGGCCACCCAATCGCCGGTGCCGATCGGCACGGTGCTCTTGTTGACAATGATCACCGGTTTGTGGATGCGGCGGGCGATCTCTTCCGCTGTGGCGTTGACGTGGGCCAGGTCAGCCTCCCCCTCCACGCCGGTAGGAGTGCCCACGGCGATGAACACAAACTCGGCCTCGGCCATCGCCTCGTCCCAATCGGTGGTAAAGTGCAGGCGGCCCGCTTCGGTGTTGCGCCGGACGATCTCCTCCAGGCCCGGTTCGTAGATGGGCAGGATGCCCTTTTTCAGATTGTCCGATTTCTCTTTGCTACGGTTGATGCAGATGACCTGGTTGCCCAGGTCAGCCAGACAGGCGCCGGTCACCAGACCCACATAGCCGACGCCCACCACGGTGATGTTTGCCATTGACTCCCTCCCTTGAACAGAATGATTTGTAGGGCCACTGCGGGCAGTGGCCCATTGGCATCCAGTTAAGGCGCGGGCGATTGGAAATCGCACCGGTAGGGGCAGAGCGCCGCTCTGCCCCTGGCCGTCCGCCTGCGCGGACGGAGGCATCCACGCCGGTGGATGCCTGGCCGCAGGCCCCTGAGGTGCGACTTGAGTCGCTTAGCTTGATGCGTATGGGCCACTGCGGGCAGTGGCCCTACGGTCCGGCGATGGCCAGGGCATACACCTCGGGGTCCAAATATTTCCGGGCCATCTCCCGCACATCCTGGACCGTAACGGCGTTGACCAGATCGGCGTAACGTTCCAGGTAATCGAGCCCCAGACCATAGCGTTCCATCTCCAGCAGGATGCCGGCCACCCCCTCATTGGTCTCCAGGCGGAGGGGCATTGAACCGGTGAGGAACGACTGGCTGTCGGCCAGTTCTTCGGCCGGCAGCGGCTGGTCGCGCAGGCGGCGGATCTCGTGGCGGATGCCGTCAATGGTCCGCTCTACATTGGTTGGATTGACACCGGCGACGGTCAGCCACGGCCCGGCGCCCAGTCCGGCCTCCAACCGGCTGTAGACATAATAGGCCAGGCCCTGCTGATCGCGGAGGCTATCACCCAGGCGGCCCATCATGCCAAAAACACCCAGCACCGTGTTGGTCAGATTGGCCTTGATAAAGTCGGGATCGGTGCGGGCCAGGGCCGGCCAGCCCAGCACGATGTCGGATTGGGTTTTGCCGGCCACCAGCACCGCCTGGCGACGAGGCTCATTCAGCCGCACTGCCGGGGGAATGCTCCGGTTCGGAGTGGCCGCCGGGGCCTGCCAGCCCCCCAGCCTGGCCTGAACCTTCTCCAGCACCTCACCGGCAGCCATAGCCCCGACCACCACCCCGATCATCCCTTCCGGGGAGTAATGGTGCCGGTAGTAGCCCTCCAGGTCGTCGCGGACCAGGGTGGACACAGTCTCCTCGTACCCCTGGACGCTGCGCCCGTAGGGATGGTCAGGGTAGAGCAGGGCGTCGAAGGTCAGGCGAGCCATGCGGCGCGTATCGTGGGCACGCTGTTGCAGGTCGGTGAGGATCTGGCCCTGGAGCCGCTCGGCCTCGTCGGGCGGAAAGGTGGGGTGTTGCAGACAATCGGCCAGGATGTCCAGGAGCAGGTCCAGGTCCTCGGCCAGGGCCTTGCCGCCAAAGCCGACGGTGTGCACCCCTGCCCGAAAGCTCAACTGCGCCCCGACCGACTCCAGGGCCTGGTTGATCTGGCTGAAGGTGCGCGTCGTCGTGCCGCGCATCAGCATCCCGGCGGTCAGGTTCGCCAGTCCGGCCTGCTCCGGGGCTTCAGCCAGCGATCCGGCCCACAGGGAGCCGCCGATCACGACCGAGGGGCTGTTGTGGTTCTCGTAGACAAGCAGGGTGATGCCGTTGGGCAGTTCGGTGCGGGCAATGGTTTGGGGGGAAGGGAGCGATGCAGCCATGATTCTGCCTCCTACAGGCCCAGGGGCACATAGTGGCCCACGGTCCGGTTGCGCCGCGACAGGTAGCTGTTCGCCACGCGGGACACCTCCTCAACGGTGACGGCAGCCAGGCGGTCCAGGAACAACTCGAACCAGTCGGTATCGGCCACGACTGAGGAAAAGCCCAGCCAGAAACCCTGGTTGGTGACACTTTCGCTGGAATAGGCAAACTGGGCTTTGCTCTGCTTGATGGCGGTCTGCAATTCATCGGCCGAGATCGGTTCGGCCAGGATGCGATCCATCTCGGCCTCGAAGGCGGCTTCCACCTCTTCCAGGCTTCGCCCGGCGCGCACGATGACCACAATATTGTAGAGGTAGGGGTCGAGCATAGGGGCCAGCGAGCCGGTCACCCCGGCCGCCAGGCCGGTTTCCACCAGAGCCCGGTACAGCCGGGAGCTGCGATTGGGCGGCGGGGGGGCAAACAGGTTCATGCCGCCGGCGCCGGTCAGGATCGTGCTGAGCACGGCCATCGGGAAAAAGTCGGGGTGAGCAGCCGGGGGCGCTTTGTAGGCGGCCTGGAGGTAGGCGGTCATGCCTGGCCCTTCCAGGACGACACGGCGCTCGCCGCGCTGCGGCGGCTCTGGACGGTTGACCGGCGGCGGCGCGGAACGGGCCGGGAGGGGGCCGAACCGCTCTGTGATGCAGGCCAGCATCTGCGCCGCGTCGAAATCGCCCACCGCCACGGCAATGGCGTTGTCGGGGCCGTAGTAGGTCTGATAGTGACGCCACAGGTCGGCATGGCCGATCCTCTCCAGGTCACACAGGTCGCCGATGGTCTCGTGGTGGTAGGGATGCACGCGAAAGGCGGCGCCGACGACCTCCTCGTTCAGCAGGAAGGCGGGGTCATTTTCAGCCCCCTGCCGTTCAGAGATGATCACCGTGCGCTCCAGGGCCACCTCCTGGGGGTCAAAAAGGGCATTGACCATGCGGTCGGCTTCGATGCGCAGGCCCAGGTCAATGCGGTCGGCAGGCAGCGTCTCAAAGAAGGTGGTGAAATCGAGCCAGGTCAGGCCGTTCATCACTCCGCCGTTGCGGGCGATCTGCCGGTCAATTTCGCCCTTGGGAAAGGCGGCAGAGCCTTTGAACAGCATATGTTCGGCCCAGTGGGCGATGCCGGTGATGCCCGGCACTTCATTGCGGCTGCCCACCCGATACCAGATCCAAAAGGTGGTCACCGGCGCATGATGGCTCTCTTTGAGCAGCACGGTCAGTCCATTGTCCAGCGTCTGTTTCAGGATCGCCATGGTTTCCCCTCAGGTCGCAAAGTCGCAGAGTTGCAGGGGTGCAACCTCCAACCCCCAATCCCCAATCTCTAATCTCTGTAACTATTCAGCCTCACCCCTCCCCCAGCGGCTTCGCCGCTACCCCCTCCCCTCTCCTGACCTTTGGTCAGGAGAGGGGAGGGGGTGCCGCCGCAGGCGGCGGGGGTGGGGTGAGGAAGCCTGAATAGTTACTAATCTCTAATACCCCCGCCCTACACCGCGATAGATGAAACCCAGCGCCTTCACCTGCTCCGGGTCATAGAGATTGCGGCCGTCCACCAGGATCGGCCGGCGCATGGCTGCTTTGAGGCGGGGCAGCGACAGGTGTTTGAACTCGTTCCACTCGGTCACGATGACCAGAGCATCGGCCCCTTCGGCCACCTGATAGGCATCCTGGCACAGTGTGACGTCATGCAGGTAGCGTTCGGCGTTGACCATGGCCACCGGATCATAAGCCCGAATGCGTGCCCCCTCACTTTGCAGCAGATGGATCAGCTCCACCGACGGCGCTTCGCGCATGTCGTCCGTATTGGGTTTGAAGGCCAGCCCCAGGATGCCGATGACCGCTTCATCCAGCGTGCCCAGCAGCGCCCGCAGTTTGTGGACCACCTGCCGGCGTTGGTCGCGGTTGATGTCCATCACTGCCCGCAGCAGTTGGGGGTGGCAGCCGTGGACGGCGGCCATGTGGGCCAGAGCCTGCACATCTTTGGGGAAGCAACTGCCGCCAAAGCCCAGGCCCGCATCCAGGAAATAGCGGCCGATCCGCCTGTCGTAGCCCATACCCACCGCCACCTCTTTGACATCTGCCCCCAGCGCCTCACAGATGCTGGCGATTTCGTTGATGAACGAGATACGGGTGGCCAGGAAGGCGTTGGAGGCATACTTGATCATCTCGGCGGTGCGCAGGTCGGTGATCATGATCGGGGCACGCAGCGACAGGTAGAGCTGGGCTACCTGCGCCGCCGCTTCAGGGTCCAGTGAGCCGAGGACAATGCGGTCAGGGGACATAAAATCGTTGATGGCCGACCCTTCGCGCAAGAACTCTGGATTGCTGACAACGGAAAAATCAATCGGCTGAGGTTGGTAGCGGCGGACTATATCGGCCACCCAGTCACCGGTGCCGATAGGCACAGTGCTCTTGTTGACAATGATCAGGGGATGGTCCATCGCCAGGGCGATGCTCCGCGCCGCTGCCCGGACATAGTTCAGGTCTGCTTCTCCCCCGCTGCCCTGAGGCGTGCCCACGGCGATAAAAGCAAATTCTGCCCCGGCCAGACCTTCAGGGTAGGAGGTGGTGAAATGAAGGCGATCGGCCTGGGCATTGCGCCGGACCATCTCCTCCAGGCCCGGTTCATAGATCGGCATAACCCCGGCGCGCAGTTTTTCGATCTTGGACTCGTCTACATCCACACAGGTCACCTGATGGCCCAGGTCGGCAAAGCAGGTGCCGGTCACCAGGCCCACATATCCAACCCCAATCACACAAATCTTTCTCATGAAATTCACCTCTTGGTCCGCTCTGTGCCTGGCGCAAGGGGGAACAGCCAGGGTGATCAATGCCCATCCCCGGCACAGCGACCTTCACTATACCACAAAAACAGGGCTTTTCCAAATGGCCGGGGGGAGCAGGCCCAAAACGGCCGCAACCCGCTCCGACCGGCTGAAGCACAGGAGCTAAATGCACTGAAATCAAAAGAAAGGGAACCTGACCCTTGACAACAGTCCGAGTTTATGATATGCTGGGTCCGATCTGTGAGATTCGGGAGTCAAAATGCTACGCGAACGAGTCACCGAAGATGTCTATGTCTTTATCAGCACACTCTATGCCGAGGTATCCGCCACGGTGGTCATCACCCCGGCCGGCGCGGTGCTGATTGATACCCTGCCCTTTCCCCAGGAGACCCGCCAGATCCGCGACTTTGTCCTGCGCCGTTGCCCCCGCGGCATTCGCTATGTGGTGAACACCCATCACCACGCCGACCATATCTACGGCAGTTTTCTGTTCCCGGAAGCGGAATTGATCGCCCACCGGCAGTGCCGCCAGATTCTGCTCAAGGTCGGCGAAGAGAGCCTGGCCCAGGCCAGGGCTCAGAACCCGGCCCTGGCGTCTGTCCGGTTGCGGATTCCTCAATTAGTTTTTGAAACCGAGCTGTTGCTGCGGCTGCACGACAAGACCCTCCATCTCCTGTATGCGCCGGGGCATTCGCCCGATGGGATCATGGTCCACATCCGCGAGGACAGGGTGCTGGTCGCCGGCGATGTCGTCACCCCCGTGCCCCTGATTGCCCGTGGCGAACCGGACGAACTGATCCAGTCCTTGAAGCAGATCAAAGGGCTGGGCCTGGAAAATGTGATCCAGGGCCACGGCGGGGTCTTGCTGCGGGGGGAGATTGACGAGACGGTGGACAGCAGCATCGCCTATTTGCAGGCGATCAAAAAGCGGGTGCGGGCCGTGGTCGAAAAGGGGCTGCCCCGCTCAGAATTGAAAAAGATTGACATCGAGTCGTGCGGCAAATCGCGCATCCCTCTGGGCGGGCTGGTGCAACGGCTGCATCAGGCCAACCTCGATTCCCTCTACGCCCAAATGATGGGCGAAGGAGAGGACCTGAAGTGAAAAGGGAAGGGCCCAGGGCCGGTAGTCGGGGGCCGGAAGACCGGGTTGAGGAGATGGCCGCCCTGATCGCCCGTCTGACGCCGACGGAGAAGCAACGGTTGTGGGCCTTGCTCGTCGCCCAGGGGGACCTGCCTGGCTCGACCGGCCCCCGCCTGCCGGAGCAAAAGGAGCTGCTCCCCTCCCGGCCGCAACCCTCCCGCCCGCCGGACTATATTCTGACCTTCGATGGGGGCAGTCGGGGCAACCCTGGCCGGGGGTACGGCAGCTATGCCATGACGCGGGTGCAGGATGGCCGTCAATGCCTGGAACGCCTGGAATTCGGGGATGGCTACACCAACAACGAGGCTGAATACGACACCCTGATCGCCGGCCTGCAGGACCTGATCCAGCGCATCGAGAAGGCCGGACGCCGGCCCGAGGAGTTCGCCCTGGAGGTGCGAGGGGATAGCATGCTGGTCGTCAGCCAGTTGCAGGGCCGGTGGAAGGCCAGAGAACCACGTCTGAGGGAGCGACGTGACCGTTGCCTCCGCCTGTTCCAGCGTTTTGGATCTGTGGAGCTCAAAACCCAACCGCGTGAGGAGAGCGTTCGCCTTCTGGGCCACTGACGCCATTTGACAGATGGGCCGATTTGTGCTACACTCTGAGAAGGCTGTCAGCATGCAGGCCCAATGGCAGTCCGGGCTACAACAACTTCGCTGGTGAGGTTCTATTGCCCCAAAGGCTGTGAAGGGAACGAGTAGGCGAGGCGGAACGCCCAGAGAGTCCGGCCCAGGGTGGAAGCCGGATGCGGAAAACCCGCCGAATATCCTCCCGGAGCCGCCAACCGAACGTCGGCTGTGAGCCGGCCAGTAGGCCTGGCCGGAGCCGCCCACCGTTAGCCGGGCGCGGGTATCGTCCTGGGGATGAAGGACTGACGCCTCCTTCCCCGGTGCAGGACTGTACCTGGAGAAGTGAGCGGTAACGCTAAGAAGGGTGGTACCGCGGGAGTGAGGTAGCGGCGCTCTCGTCCCTTGAGGTGAGAGCGCCCCTTTATTTCACGAAACAGTCGGTCCCGCCTGCCTGGGCAGCGTGGGGCACTCGCCCGATGGTCGAGCCGCCGGACGATCCTCCGGCAGGCACATGGAGGAGGGAAAGGCGTGAAGTATGTGCCCTATTCCAAATTGAGTGGCCTGCCCCATATCATTGTGGATGGGGCGGCCCAAGAGGATACGGTCCTGACGTTGAGCCACTGGCCGGGCAGCAACTCCCCGGCCGAGTTCCGCGCCGACACCAGCACCGAGATGGTGCTCAACTATCTGGCCACGCCAGGAGCACAGAAGCGGTATGCGCCCCGGGTCCGCGCCGTGTCGAACAACCACTTTGACGAAGATGGACTGTGCGCGGTATGGGCCCTGCTCCACCCCGACCTGGCTGCCAGGCAACGGGACCTGCTGATAGATGTGGCCACGGCTGGCGATTTCAGCACCTATCGCCGGCCTCAGGCGGCCAAAGTGGTGTTCACCATCCGCAGCTATGCCGATCCCCATACCTCGCCGCTGGCCGGCAAACTCCAGGGGGAGGACCAGGCCGGCAGTGCCCGCTACCAGGCCCTGCTGCCGCTGCTGGAGGGCTTTTTCCACGACACCGAACGGTATGGCCCCTACTGGGATGCCGAGTGGTCGGCCATGCTCAAAAGCAAGACAGCGATGGTCACCGGGCAGGTTGAACTGCGCGAGATCCCCCATGTGGACCTGGCGGTGGCCCAGGCCCCTGAATGGTTGCACCCCATGGTGCTCTACAACAGCACCCAACGCCTGCGGGTGTTGACAGCGTTGCCCGGCGGCTTTTACCTGCTGCGCTATCGCTACGAGTCGTGGGTGCAGTTTGTCAGCCGACCGGTGATGCCCCGCGTTGACCTGGCCCCCCTGCTGCCACGCCTGCAAAAGCTGGAACGGTCCGGGGCCAGGTGGACTTTTGAGGGCCTTTCAGCCCCCACCCCGGCGCTTCTGCCGGTAGAGCCAGATGGCCAGCCAGCTCCCAGCAGCCTGGGCCTGAAGACGCTGCTCAACGAACTGGTGGCCTTTTATGAGCGAGAGCAGAATAAACCGGCGTTGCAGTGGAATCCATACAAGACAGGGGAGAATCATGTTTGAACCGGTATCCAATCAGGTAGATTTTGTCCAGTTGGAGCACCAGGTGCTCGACTTTTGGAAGCGCAGCGACGCCTTCCGCAAACTTCAGCAAAAAAATAGAGGACATGAAAAGTTCTCCTTTATTGACGGCCCCATCACCGCCAACAACCCGATGGGCGTGCACCATGCCTGGGGGCGCACCTACAAAGACCTGTTCCTGCGCTACAAGGCGATGCGCGGCTACGATCAGCGCTGGCAGAACGGTTTTGACTGTCAGGGGCTATGGGTCGAGGTCAATGTGGAACGGGACATGGGCTTCAAGAGCAAAAAGGACATTGAAGCCTACGGCCTGGCCGAGTTTGTCAATCTGTGCAAACAGCGGGTGCTCGAGTTCTCGGCCGTGCAGACGGAGCAGTCAATCCGTCTGGGCTACTGGATGGACTGGAATGACCCGGCCTTCCTCCGCGACCTGAAAGCCAGGATGGCCCACAACCCGCTTCAGGTGATCACGGTCGAGGGCCCCCTGGGTCCGGTGACCGGCACGGTGGAACAGATCGTCGGGCGGCTGGGCCTGCCGGAGTTGGGCGGCAGCTATTTTACCTTCAGCGATGAAAACAACTACACCATCTGGGCTGCCCTGAAAAAATGCCACGAAAACGGCTGGATCTACAAAGGGACCGACGTGATGCCCTGGTGCCCCCGCTGTGGCACCGGCATCAGCCAGCACGAGATCGTCACCGAGGGCTATCAGGAATTGACCCACCCCAGCATCTTTTTGCGCTTTCCACTGCGCAACCGCCCCGGCGAAGACCTGCTGGTGTGGACGACCACCCCCTGGACGCTGACCAGCAACGTGGCAGCGGCGGTCCATCCCGACCTGCCCTATGTCCTGGCGGAGCAGCAGGGGTGCCGCTTCTGGCTGAGCAAGGGGGCATTGGACAATGCCCTGCGCGGCCCATACACCCTTCTGGACGAAAAGCCGGGCGTTGCCCTGGCCGGGTGGAGCTACGATGGCCCCTTTGACGAACTGCCGGCCCAGCAGCAGAGCGGTTCGGCAGCGGCGCATCGGGTCATCCTGTGGGACCTGGTGGGGGAGGCGGAGGGCACCGGCATCGTGCACATCGCCCCCGGCTGCGGCGCCGAGGACTTTCAACTGGGCAAAGAGTTGGGCCTGCCGGCCATCGCCCCGCTGGACGAGAACGGCCTCTTTCTCGATGGATTCGGGTGGCTGACCGGCCTGAACGTCTATGGTTCGGCCCGGCCCATCTTTGACAACCTGGCGCAAAAGGGCCTCCTCTACCGTCTGGAGGATTACACCCACCGCTACCCGGTCTGCTGGCGCTGCCAGAGCGAGCTGGTCTTTCGCCTGGTAGATGAGTGGTTTATCGGCATGGGCGACCTGCTGGACAGGCCCTACGAGCAGGTCACGGCCGAAGAAAAAGCGACCCGGCTGCGCTACCAGATCATGGATGCGCTGCAAAGCACGCGCTGGATCCCCGACTTTGGCTTTGAGCGCGAGATGGACTGGTTGCGCAACATGCATGATTGGATGATCTCGAAAAAACGCTACTACGGCCTGGCGTTGCCCATCTGGGAGTGCCATCTGTGCGGCTGGTTCGATGTCATCGGCAGCGAAACGGAGCTAAAGGCGCGGGCCATCGCCGGCTGGCAGGAGTTTGAGGGCCATACCCCTCACCGCCCCTATGTGGACGCGGTCAAGATCCGCTGCCAGCAGTGTGGCGCGGAGGTCAGCCGCATCCCCGATGTGGGCAACCCCTGGCTCGACGCCGGCATCGTCGCCTATTCCACCCTGCAATATCGTACCAACCGCGCTTACTGGCAGGAATGGTTCCCGGCCGACCTGATCACCGAAAGCTTCCCAGGACAGTTCCGCAACTGGTTCTATTCGATGCTGGCCATGAGCACCATCATGGAGCGGCGGGCTCCCTTCCGCACCGTCCAGACCTACGCCACCCTGCTGGCCGAAGATGGCCGGCCGATGCACAAGAGCTGGGGCAATGCCATCGAGTTCAACGATGCCGCCGACACAATGGGCGTGGATGTGATGCGTTGGATGTACTGCGCCCACAAGCCGGAGACCAACCTGCTCTTCGGCTATGGGTTGGCCGACGAAACCCGCCGCCGCTTCCTCCTCCCCTTGTGGAACGTCTATTCCTTCTTTGTCACCTATGCCAACCTGGATCAATGGCAACCCAGGCCACAGGCCGCCGGTCAGCCCTCTGAGGTGGATAGATGGATCGTGGCTCGCTTGAATCAGGTGATCGCGGCGGTGACAGAGCGGTTGGACGACTATGACCCGTATGGGGCGACACTGGTCCTGGAGCCGTTCCTGGACGACCTGACCAACTGGTATGTGCGCCGCAGCCGTCGCCGTTTCTGGAAAAGCGAGCAGGACGCCGACAAAGAGGCTGCTTACGCCACACTCTACCATGTTCTGGTGACCCTGTGCAGGCTCCTGGCCCCGTTCGTGCCCTTTGTGACCGAAGCCATGTACCAGAACCTGGTCCGCTCGGTGGACCAGGCGGCGGCCGAGAGTGTCCATCACTGCGACTGGCCCGTCGCCGACGAGAGCGCCGTGGATGAGGGGCTGCTGGCGCGCATGGCTCTGGCGATGCAGATCGCAGCCCTGGGGCGCTCGGCGCGGAGCACGGCAGGGGTCAAGCTGCGCCAGCCGCTCCGCCGGGCACGGGTCTATGCCGGCGAGAGGGGAACCGATCTGGGACCGTTGTCCGAACTGGTGGCCGACGAATTAAATGTAAAAGAGATTGAATTTGTCAAAAAAGAGGAAGAATTGGTGCAGTATGAGATCGGCCTGTTGCCCAACCTGCTGGGACCCAGGCTGGGCAAACGCTTCCCTCTGCTGCGCCGGGCTGTGGCCGCTGCCGATGCCTCGGCCCTGGCCTGCCGCTTCCAGGCCGGCCTGAGCGCCATCGTCGAGCTGGAGGACGGCGGCCCGGCGGTGGAGCTGCTGCCGCAGGAGGTGGAGGTCCGCCTGCGCGGGCGCGAAGGCGACGCGGTGGCCGCAGACAAGGGCCTGGTCGTGGCCGTAGAGGTGACCCTCACCCCAGAGCTGGCCCGCGAGGGGCTGGCCCGCGATCTGGTGCGCCGCATCCAGACGATGCGCAAAGAGGCCGGCTTTGAACTCAATGACCGCATTGTCACCTGCTACGAGACCGATGAGGAGCTCAAGGCCGTCGTGGAGGAGTGGGCCGGTTACATCCAGGCCGAGACGCTGAGTGTGGCGCTACAGCCCGGCCCCCTGCCCGGCGATCTGGACCGGCAGGAATCGTTCAGGCTGGACGGCCACCCGCTGGCGCTGGGGGTCAAGAGGGTGGACCGCCTGGTCCCCACCTCCCCCCTCTCCGCCACGGGAGGCTGCTGAAAAAGTCCTGGTTTGCACCGCCGAGACGCACAGGTCGCTGAGTTTTTTCCGCGTCTCTGCGGTGAGGTTCGTGACCTTCATGGTTTTTAAGCGGTGGTATGGAGGGGGAATGGCAGTCAGAAGACCTGAGAGACTCCGGGCATTTTTGGAAAGTGAGCGGGCACGGCTGGAGGCGGTGCTTGCCCAGATGGATGCCGAGGGCGGGACCAATCTGGGCCTTGGCAATCACATGGCCGACGATGCCAGCGAGGCGTTTGAGCAGGCTAAGGAACTGGCCCTGCACCGGAATGCGGAGTTGCTGTTAAAACAGGTCAACGATGCGCTGGAACGGTTCCGGCAGGGGGAGTATGGCCTGTGCGTGCAGTGTGGGAACGAAATCGATCCGGCGCGGCTGAAGGCCCTGCCTTATGCCACCCTGTGCCTCCACTGCCAGCAGAGGCTTAGACCATAGCTCGACAATGTTAAATTAGCGTAAATGGCGGTCAAGGTGGACCTCACCCCATCCCCCCACCCCCTTCCCCTCTCCGCGGCGGAGAGGGGAAGGGGGCCAGGGGG
>Ga0209162_1001388_pt1 | contig 23898 bp, 23 predicted proteins | sample YNPNPMetaG_FD_187121 | JGI IMG/M metagenome (GOLD analysis project Ga0209162, IMG submission 187121) | Anoxygenic and chlorotrophic microbial mat microbial communities from Yellowstone National Park, USA - YNP NP MetaG (SPAdes) (version 2) ...
CGGGCACGATGCCCACACCGTGCTGTTTGGCAATTTGCACCACATCGCGGTTGTGCGGCACTAACTCCGGGTTCCATTCGTAGGTATCCAGCCCTTTGCCGTCACGTGTGAGATGCAGCCATTCCGGCATCAAATGCGTCAGCTTGTCCGCATTGGCACGCAACGAGTGCAAGCCTGTCTCCTGCCACGTGGTGTAAAACGCTGCCACAACCTGGGGCGATGGGGGCAATGAAGCATGCACGCGCAGCCGCCGCTCATCCAGTGCAATCTGCTCGAGCAGTTCGGTTCGGGTGCGTGCCAGCAGGTGCCGTCGCAGCTTCGTCTGGCGGCTGGGCAGATGCACCAGCGGTTTCCGCAAAGAACGGCGAATGCCCGCCGATACCGCCGGTAATGAGGGCAGTACCGGCACGAGCAGCAAACTGATCACAAACAAGGTGCTTACTACGCCGAAAAAAAGCAATAATGCTGCAAGCACCTGCTTTAGCCGCCGCCTGCGCTGTTGCGTTGGGTCGTAGAAAACCAGTTGTTCCTGCATGGCACCCTTGCCCTGTCACCTCGAATCACTGCCCTGTCATTACACGCATGCTTTCGTGCAAAAAGAAATAGCCTCCTCAAAAACCTCACCCTGCGCTCTAGGATTCACCCTCACATAAGCCGACAATATTACCGGCTTCGCGCGTGAACACCGCGCGAGAAAGGAGGTGAGAGAGTGACACAAGCGGTACAGGCACAGCTCGCCACCAGTTCCCCGCCGGTGGGCAGTGTGCCCGCATCCGCGCAGGGTACTGTGTCCACCACAGAGAGAGAGGTATCGTGGTTCGCGCAGCTGCTCGCAATGATGCAGGCTCCCGTCGGGGTGGACGCGCCGGTGCCGGTAGATGTAGGCGCGGATTCGCTTCCCGAAGGCGAAAAGGATCCCCCGCCTGCGGAAATGACACAGATGGCGATGCTGCTCGCACCGCCGGTCTTCTGGGGAAACATGCCCATGCCAGCGCCATCTCCTGACATCGGGATAGCGGCTGATTCGCCAGTGGATGTTATCCAGTGGGAGACGGCAACGAACATGCCTACCTCCGTGCCACCACCTGCAGTTAGAGCAGCGGCGCCAGCCCGCGAGCGAACGGAAGCGGCTATTCCGCCACTCGCGAACGTGGAAGGTCAACCCGAACAGCCTTCCAGTGTCGAGGGCATGGTCTTCCAGCAGCCGGTCGCTGCCGACCGCGTCGGGAACATGCCGCCTGCAGAGGTACTGCTACCGGTGGACAAGACAACACCGCACGCGAGGGATGCAATCACGCTACCTTCGATGGAGACATCCCCCGCGGCACACCTGACATCGCGCGCTGCGGAAACCCGTGCCGGTGACGCCACCAGCGTGCGTCCGCCGACCGACAGCGTGCCAAACATCTCTGGTGTCCAGAACCCGGTTGCACCTGCCACCCCGTCGGGTAACGCGGGCGCATCGCCGGGTGAAGGCGGGACCGAAGGTCGGGAGCCCGCATTGGCGGTGCGTGTGGGCATGCGCCCCCGGGTCAAGCCAGCCGAGAGAGCGTTCTCCATGCACGTGATGGAGGCACGCCCACACGGTCTGCAGACAGGAGAAGCAGCAGCAGGGGTATCCCGCGCACCGGAGATGGCTCCACCGCAGCCGGATGTGTCGCCGGTCGAGGTGGTTCGGCAGGTTGCACGGCAGATAGAGACGCTGACGAGCCAGCGCAGCACCAGCACCGTCACCCTGCAGCTGGAGCCGGAGCATCTGGGCAGGTTACGGGTGACCATCTCTCTGAACGATGGCGCTATCCACACCCATATCGTGGCAGACAACCACGCGGTCAGGCAGATGCTGGAAAGCAACTCCAGCCTGCTACAGCAGGCGTTGCAGGAGCGGGGGCTGCAGCTGGGCGCCCTGCAGGTCTCCGTGCAGGGTGACGGGCGTCAGTTCCCATTGCACCAGCCATACACCCCACCGCCGAGGGGCGGCTGGCTGGAATCAGATGTAGTGATAGACGCGGCAAATGAAGCAAATTTCGTGCGCACAACGCCGGGAGGCATTAACCTGCTGGCGTAGCCACGAAGGAGGTGTGAATCGATGACCGTAACGCCCGGCGGTGGCGTCAGTAACACGGTGACAGCAACCGCGAACGCCACCCCAAAGACAACCAGAGACCAGTTCTTGAAGCTGTTCCTGACGCAGCTGCAGAACCAGAACCCGCTGGAGCCGATGCAGGATAGGGATTTTCTGATGCAGCTGGCACAGTTCACGCAGGTGGAAAACGCGGAAGAGATGACGCACACCCTGCAGAATCTGCAGACGCTGGTCACCTCCACACGAGCCACCACCCTGCTGGGTAAGCAGGTTATTGCGCTGCCGGAGGGCGAGGCAGAGCCGGTGGAGGGCAAAGTGAGCGCGGTGCGCTTCACCGCCGACGGCGTTTGGCTGATGGTAAGTGGCAAACAGGTCGGCGTGCAGAACGTGCTGCAGGTAAACGGTTAGTTCCGGGAGGTGCAACATGCCAGAGGTTCGCCAGATAACGAACACCGCTTCCCCCGCAGGCGTTACGCCCGCGCAGCGGACGGCAAAAGACGGGGAAGCCTTCCGCGCCGCGCTCCAGCAGGCGCAGGGAGGTGTGCGTTTCTCCGCACATGCTCAGGCGAGGCTGCAATCTCGCCACATTGAGCTGGACGCGGAGGCTCTGCGCCGGGTGGAGAACGCGGTGGACAAAGCGGCAGAGAAAGGCTCGCGTGAGTCTTTGCTGCTGATGGATGACGTCGCGCTGATTGTGAGCGTGCGTAACCGCACGGTCATTACCGCTATCGACAAGGAGAGTCTGAAGGAGAACGTTTTCACCAACATCGACAGCGCAGTGGTGTTGTAACGGGCACCCGCTGGGGCGGGACCCCCTCCGCGTGATGGGGACGCCCCTCAGGCTCCTGAACGACCGAGGGAGCCAACCGTTACGATGACATCAAGAACACGAGGAGGAGGTCACAGATATGTTTCAGGCGATGTTCTCCAGCATCTCCAGCATCAAAGCGCACCAGGTGCGCATGGGTGTGGTGGGCAACAATATCGCCAACATCAATACCACCGGTTTCAAGTCGGGAAGGGTCACTTTTCAGGAGATGCTGTCGCAGACGCTGCGAGGAGCCAGCCGCCCCACCGAAGGCGGTTTGGGTGGTACCAACCCCATGCAGGTTGGACTGGGCACACAGGTAGGTAGCATCGACACCATACTGGAGCAGGGAAGCCTGCAGGCCACCAACCGCGTCACCGACCTGGCGATTCAGGGCAACGGCTTCTTTGTGGTAAGCAACGGCAAGCGAGTCGCCTTCACACGAGACGGTAACTTCGACATCGACGCCAACGGCACGCTGGTACACAAAGCTACTGGTGAGAAACTGGTCGGCTGGATGCCTGACGCCAACGGCAACATCGATATCACGAAGCCGCTGGGTGCCAGTTCGGTGATAGTCATTCCCGTCGGCAAGACCATTGCCGGTCAAGCCTCCACCAGCGCCAGCTTCAAGGGCAATCTCGCACTGGACGGTACCAGCTGGACAACCAGCGTGATGCTCTACGACGCGGTAGGCGCACCGGTGGACCTCAGGCTCAGGTTCTCACGAGCCACCAGCGAACCACCATCCACCCCGTGGACGCTGAGCTACTGGGTAGATGGAGGCAGAACCTGGGTGCCAACAGCCGATGCCGTAGAGTTTGACCAGTACGGGCGTATTACAAGTGGCGCCAGCCAGACCATCACCTTTACTCCGCCGGACAGCGGCGCACCAGACATGACGGTATCCGTCGACCTGTCGCGCATCACCCAGCTGGCGACCAGTTCTACTGTGGAGCCTATCGCACAGAACGGCTATCCGCCGGGCACGCTCGAGCAGCTGACCGTCTCACCCGATGGAACCATTAACGGTGTCTTCAGTAACGGCTTGAACCTGCCTGTCGCCCGCGTGGCGATGGCGGTATTCAATAACCCCGGCGGTCTGGAACGTGCGGGCAACAACCTGTTCCGCGAGTCGGTCAACTCGGGGGTTGCCAACATCGGCACCGCGCAGACGGGCGGACGTGGTTCCATCAGCTCGGGCTATCTGGAGATGTCCAACGCGGACATCGGTAACGAGTTCACCAACCTGATAGTGACCCAGCGTGGTTTCCAGGCGAACACGCGCATCGTCAGCACGGTGGACGAGATGCTACAGGACGTGCTACAGATGAAACGGTAACCTCCGCCCCATCTCGATCCCCTCTCCCACGCAGCGTGGGAGAGGGGGGGCGGGAGTGAGTGCCATACAAAAAGGACGCTGAAAAGCCATGATTAAAGTGACCAGGCTTGACCATTCGGAGCTCGTCGTCAACGCGGAGTTGATCGAAACCGTGGAGGCAACACCGGATACCGTTATCACGCTGACCAGCGGTAAGAAGCTGGTAGTGAGTGAGGATGTAGACGAAATCATCCGCCGAGTCATGGAGTATCGTCGTCATGCTTATGGGGCGCAGCAGGAATAGTGCCGCTGGTTCCAGAATGGACAGCACCACCGTCGGCGGGCTGCTCTTCGGCGTCGGCTGTCTGATTGCGGCTCTCTGGCTGGAAGGAGGGCATCTACACCAGCTGGTGAATCTGCCCGCGGCGGTAATCGTGCTTGGCGGCACGTTTGGAGCTACCCTCATCGGTCTCAGTGCCAGGCAGCTGCGCGACCTGCCCCACATTTTGCGCCAGGCTCTGGTCAGCCCATCTATAGACATCTCGCAAACCATCCGCTGGCTGGTAACTCTGTCGGAAAAAGCGCGCCGCGAGGGACTGCTTGCGCTGGAAGCCGACGCCAACGCCGCTTCCGACGAGTTCCTCAAACGTGCCTTACAACTGGCGATAGACGGCACGGACCCCGAGCTGGTGCGAGACATCCTACAGCTGGAGATTACATTCCTGGAAGAACGACACCGCCAGGGCGAGCAAGTCTTCACCAGCATGGGTGGTTATGCTCCCACCATGGGCGTGCTGGGCACGGTGATGGGGCTGATACACATGATGTCTCGCATTGAAAACCCCAGCCAAATGGGTCCCGCCATCGCCACGGCGTTCGTCGCCACACTCTACGGAGTGAGCTCCGCCAACCTGCTTTTCCTGCCTATCGCGAACAAGCTGCGCACGCGCCATGCGGAAGAGGTGCTTCTGCGTGAGGTCATCGTGGAAGGCGTTCTGGCCATTCAATCGGGAGAAAACCCGCGCATTGTGGAACAACGCTTACGGGCGTTTCTCTCACAGCGTCAGAAGCGTGCCCTACCCACGTTGAGGTGGCATATACACGATGACCAGAGCACGCAGGAGCACAAGGCGGCATGAAAACGTCGACCGCTGGCTCATCACCTATGCCGATATGATTACCCTGCTTGTGGCATTGTTTGTCATGCTCTACTCGATGTCGGCGGTCAATCAGGAGAAGTTCGGCGCGCTGGCTCAGTCGATGCGGCGTGAGTTTCAGGCGCTGCCCGAACACAACGGGGGCAAGATTATCGGCACAGGGCAGATTGTAGACCCTCTGGAGCAGCAGGCGTCGCAACTGCAGCGATTTCTGGAGGACACCGGTCTGCAAACGCAGGTGCGCGTTCGACATGAGGAGCGCGGGCTGGTTATCTCGTTGCTCAGCGACGGCACTCTGTTTGACCTGGGCAGCGCAGACCTGAAGCCCTCCGCGCGACAGGTGCTGGACCGGGTGGCTCAGTTGCTTCGCGCGGTGCCGAACCCTGTGTTGATCGAAGGGCACACCGATAACCTGCCTATCCGCACGGCGCAATACCCTTCCAACTGGGAGCTTTCGGCAGCGCGCGCCGCGCGGGTATTGCGCTATCTGGTGCAGAAAGGCGGAATCCCGTCACACCGTCTGATTGCCGTAGGCTATGCCGACACCCGTCCCCTCGCGCCCAACAACTCGCCGGCGAATCGTGCGCAGAACCGTCGTGTGGATATCGCCATTCTCAAAACCTCGCAGAACGCTCTAAGATTCGGCTCGCGCTGAGCCGACAATAGGATAGGGGGAGACGCCCATCATCCTCGTGATAACTCCTGCAGGGAGGTCGTTATGGCAGCAAAGAAAGCAGGCGCAGAAGGTGCTTCTGGCGGTGGTAAAAACAAGACGATTATCTTCCTGGTCATCGGCGTTGTGCTCGGAGCGGTAGTAGCGTTCGGAGCGAGCACGATGATTCTGGGCAAAAACAAAGGGGAGAAGAAAGAGGAGAAAACCCTGCCCGAACACACCATTGAGCTGGACGAGTTTGTGGTGAACCTCGCCGACGGCTCGCACTACGCAAAGGTGTCTATCGCGCTGGGGCTGGAGAAGCCGATGGAAGGCGGCGGGGAGGGAGGCAAACTGGATGCAAAGATACTTGCGCCTATCCGGGATACGGTCATCACGGTGCTGTCCAGCAAGAGCATGGAGCAGCTGGTCAGCAACGAGGGCAAAGCGAAGCTGAAAGAGGAGCTGAAGGAGAAGCTGAACGAGTTACTGGGTAAAGAGGTGGTAAAGGAGGTCTACTTTACCTCTCTCACGTTGCAGTAGCGCAGATAGCGGGTGTAAGCGGAAATGGTGGAGATACTGTCGCAAGAGGAGATAGAGGCTCTTCTGGCAGCGCTGACCAGTTCCGAAGAGACTGCGGCAGCTGCCCCTGCCGGCGTGCCTGCAGCCGCTGCTTCGCCGGTCGGCGTAGGGAAGGCGGACCGGCGTGCCCCGATTGCCTACGAGGTGTACGATTTCCGCCGCCCGGATAAGTTCTCCAAGGACCAGCTGCGCACCATGCAGATGCTACACGAGACCTTCGCACGGCTGTTCTCGTCCACGCTTGCCGCTCACCTGCGCGCTCCGGTACACATCGACCTTATTTCTGTCGAGCAAATCCCTTATGACGAGTACATCCGGGCAATTACCAGCAGCCTCATCAATATTTTCAGTATGCAACCCCTGTCTGGACAGGCGCTGCTGGAAATAGAATTCGATGTGGTTATCAGCATGATCGACCGCTTGCTGGGCGGGCCCGGCACGGTGGTGAAGCGCCCCCAGCCTGCTCTGACCGACATCGAACGACCGCTGGTGGAAAGCGTCGTGGACCGCGCGCTGGGCTCCCTGCGCACCGCATGGGAAGGGATTGTCAGTTTCACGCCGGTGCGCGAAGGCATGGAAACCAGCGCACAGTTTGTGCAGATTGTGCCTCCGAACGACATAGTGGTCTCCCTCTTGTTCGAAATCCGCGTCGGGGAAACACATGGAGCCATGAGCCTGTGTATTCCCTACCTGTTGCTCAAACCCATCCTGTCCAAGCTCAGCGCACAGCGATGGTTCTCGGGTAGTAAACGTTCCTCTTCGCAACATACGGCTCTGTTTGCGCAGCAGATTCAGCAAACGCGCGTGCCGCTGGTGGCGGTACTCGGAAGTACTCGTCTGATGCTGAGACAGGTACTGGACCTGAAGGAAGGCGACGTGATACTGCTCACCCGACGCACCAACGAGCCGATTGACGTGATGGTGGGCAACAGGGTGAAGTTTCGGGCGCGCCCGGGTTTGCGCGGCAAGCAAGTCGTTGTGCAGATAGAAAGTATCGTCGCAAACCACGCCGCTGAAAAGTCCAAAACAGCAGCTTCATCCAGCTGAGGAGGAAGGGTAGCAGATGGCATCGTTGAACCTGGAACATATTAACACGATTACCGGCAAGCAGGATAGCCTGTGGGGCACGGTGTCGATAGCGCTGTCGGAAGCGATTAACCGACAGGCGTCCCTTTCGTCCCCTCTCACCACCTTGCTTCCGGTTTCAGAGTTAGAAAACGCTTTCGCAGGCAAGCGCGTCTACGGCGTAGCCACCCTGCAGACTACTACTGTATACACTTTGCTGATTGTTCTGGAGACCTCATCTGCTGCAATGCTGGCAGACATCGCTGCTGGCGGGGACGGTTCCAGCCCGCCGCAGGATATCGACGAGGGAAGTCTGCAGATTCTGCAACAGGTGCTGTTTGTGATTGCGAACGGTGTGGCACAGTCACTCGCCAATCTGACGAACAGCGACTGCAACATATTGCAGGTAGAGTGCCGCTATGAACCTGTCGAGCCGCCTGTGGAGTGGCTGACCCAGGACAATCTGGTGCGTCTGGATGCGGTGTTACACGTCGATGGCAGTCCCGTCGGCGCAATGGCTGTGCTTGGCGACGAGCGATTCGCCCTGTGGCTGGCAGGCGAAGAGACCGAATCGCCGTCGGCACAGGCAGATGCCGCCGCCGTCGGAGCCAGTCCTTTCCAGACGCTGGATGAGGCAACAACCGCATCCTCCCAGCCTTTTGTGCCGCTGGCTCAAGCGGCTTCCCAGCCTCTACCCGCAGGTATCGAACTGATACTGGATGTCCCCCTCGAGCTCACCGTCGAGCTGGGACGCAAGCGGATGTTCATCAAGGATGTGCTGGAGCTGACCATCGGCTCCATCGTGGAACTGGACAGGATAGCGGGCGAACCGGTGGATGTTCTGGTAAACGGACGTATCATGGCACGCGGGGAGGTGGTGGTTATCGAGGACAACTTCGGAATCCGCATCACTGAGATTATCAACCCGCAGGAGCAGCTCGTCGAGATTAGCCGGAGAGCGGTGGCATGAGGAGAGCGTGTCTCATCTTCGTTCTGATGCTTGCAGTGAGGCAGGGGACGGCTTCGCCCCCCGAGACGCTTTTCTCCCCTCCCCCCGCCTCCGGTGTCCGCAGCCTGCACCTGACATCCGCGCCGGCAGCTGCCGTACGAACCGAGGCGCCCTCGAACGATGCCGCGCCCGCTCAGCCTCGCCCGCAAACGGCGCAGGGCTCTCGTGAGGGCTGGGATACCCTGCGACGCGAAACCCTGCCCGAACCGGTCGGCTCTCCAGGCAGTCAGGCATGGCGATGGCTGATAGGGCTGGCGGTTGCGCTGGCTCTCATCAAGTGGGGGCTGCCACGCGCCCTCAACGGCGGTAACAAAGGGCAGGCTGTTCAGTGGCTCACCCGCCTCGTTCCCCCCAAAAGCGAAGGCACTATTACCGTGCTGGATACTCGCTTCTTAGGAGCGGGAGCGGTGCATCTGATTACTGTGCGCGGAAGAATACTGCTTATCGGCTCTACAGCACAGCAGGTGAACCTGTTAATAGACCTCACCGAACAGCCTGAACCCACGTCCGCATTTGACAAGGTGCTTGCACAGTCCAAACCTTTCACGCCGGAGCCCACGATTGCCGACGAAGCCAACGAGACCCAACAGGTGCTCCGCGACCTTCAGCAGCGATTGCAGCAGGTGCGTCAGCGACTGGCCGGGTAAGCGGGGCTACTTCGGAGAAGGCAGGCAGAGTTTGCCCATGATGACGGCGTGTTGCGCCCCTGTTGCTGCGGGCAGGTTATTCGTCCGTCCCCGCATCCGCTGATAGCCCAAAACCGCAAAAGCCACGGACTCCTTCGCGTCGGGATGGATGCCGTAGCGGTCACTGGTTTCCACCTGCAGGTCAGGTAGCAGTTCTCGCAATCGCTTCATGAGAGTGCGGTTATGCACTCCACCCCCGGAGACTATCAGCCGACTCGCCGGCATCTTCGCGAAAACGAATCGGCGGATGGCGTCGGCGATGCTACGGGCGGTGAGTTCGGTAAGAACGGGCACCAGCAGTTCGGCGTTAGCAATCTTATAGCGGCGCAGCAGTTTGCGCACCATTGCCTCGCCGAAGGTCTCGCGTCCGGTGGACTTCGGGGGGAGCTGCGCAAAGTAGGGATGCTGCAACAGTTCGTTCAGCCACTCCTCGCGCACCGGGTGCCGCTGAGCGAAGGAGCCTTCGGGGTCGTAGCGGTATTTGCCCCCGCTGGCAATCTCCATCGCCACGTTGATCAGCGCATTGCCGGGTCCCGTGTCGAAAGCAATCACCTGCTCCGGTGAGGCATTCGCAGGGATGGCGGTGAGGTTGGCGATACCGCCGATGTTCAGCAGAATGCGCCCCTCTTCAGGATGGCGAAACAGCAGATAGTCCACATAGGGAACCAGCGGCGCGCCCTGACCGCCTGCCGCCACGTCCGCCGTACGAAAGTCGCCGACGGTGGTCGCTCCGGTGCGTTCTGCAATCACCGCCAGCTCGCCGATTTGCAGGGTGGAGCGAATCGGCTTTCCCTGCCACTCTATCGGTTCGGGCTGGTGCCACACCGTTTGCCCATGCGAGGCGATGCACAGGAGCTGCTGGGGAGATACCTTCGCCTGCTGCATCAGCTGCAACGCCGCATCAGCGAACAACTCACCTAACAGGAAGTTCAGATGGCAGATTTCGGCAACACCTGTTTCCCCACGGATGGTGCGCAGCAGCTCCGCCTGCACGTCGGAGGGATAAGGCGTGGTGTGGAACGCCAGCGTCTTCACCTCAAGGTTATCGCCCGCATCGCGGATATCCACCAGCGCGGCGTCGATACCGTCCATGCTGGTGCCGGACATCAAACCGATGACCATGCTGGGAGGTTCGGGGTGTGCCATCTGCTCAAAACATGCCCGCATCACGCTGCAGGTAGTTGCGCAGGCGCAGCACCGCCTGCGTGTGCAGCTGATACACGCGCGATTCGGAGACGCCAAGCACCTTGCCGATTTCGCGGAAGGTCAAACCCTCATAGTAGTACAGCGCGATAACGAGCCTTTCGCGCTCAGGCAGGCGGTCGATGGCTTCCACCAGCAACCGTCGCATCTCACGCTGCTCCACCTCGGCGATGGGGTCGGCGGTGGTGTCCGAGAGCACATCCGAGATATGCAGCTTTTCGCCCGCGTCCTGCGAGCCCAAGATGAGGTCGTCCAGAGAGAGCAGGTTGGTGCGTCCGGCATCGCAGAGCAGCTGATGGTAATCTTCTATCGCCATGCCCAGTTCCTGGCTGATTTCCTCTTCGGTAGGCGGTCGTCCGAGGCGGGATTCTAAGGCGGAGTAGGTGCGCTCCAGCTGTTTCACACGGTCGCGCACGGAACGGGGAACCCAGTCTTCCGAGCGCAGCAGCTCCAGAATAGCCCCCCGGATGAGCGCGATGGCGTATGTTTCGAACTTGACCTGGCGGGATGGGTCAAACTGGTCTACTGCTTTGATCAGCCCCATGATGCCTGCGCTCACCAGGTCCTCGCGGTCCAGCGTGGGCGGAAGCGAGCTGACCACCCGTCCGGCGGTAATTTTGACCAGATAGGCATAGCGTTCGATAATCTGGTGCCGCGCCTGTGGGTCGCCGTATCGCTTATAGCGCTCCCACGCTTTATCCATTTCCGCAGCCGATGGCATGCCCAGCCTTTTCTCCTCGGATGTATCCTGTCAGAAGATGGTTACGCTGCTTCTCGCTCTTCCTGAGGCTCTTCCTCGGCGGGTGGCTGCTCGGAGGCAGGTCGGTCTTCAACGGGCTTCTGCGCGCCTCTGGAGGCGTCCAGGATAACCTCAAACACTATCATGACTGCTGCCAGCATCACGAACACGGTTGTGGCACGCAGAAGGCTGGTTGCCAGCGATATGCCTTTCCAGCTTGCCAGCAGCCACGTCCACAGCGCCCCCCAGAGAGCAATAAACCACTTCAGCCGACTTGCGCTCATGCCCCACTCCGCCACGATAGTTAGTATAACACAGCAATTCCGCGATTACCAGTTGGTCGCTTTCGCCTGCGGAGGGCGAACCTCCGGGTGAGCCGTCCCCCCCCACCAGACCTCCCAGAGGAGGTGTTTTACGGCTCGGCAGGAGCCTCGCCCTCCAGTGACACCGTGTTCAGGCCGCTTCTGAACTGGCTTTGCGCTGTTCCAGCGCGCGCAGGTACAGGTCGACATATTCTCCCGCAGCGCGGTTCCACGAGTAATCCGAGCGCAGAGCAGTGTCCACCAGCTTGCGCCACACCTCGGGCTGCTGATATGCCCTCAGCGCACGCTTGATAGCCTTCAGCAGCTCCGCCGGGTCGTACTGCTCGAAGACGAAACCGTTGCCTTTGCCCGTACGGGGCGAGAAGTCGGTAATGGTATCCGCCAGACCGCCCGTCTTGCGCACGATGGGGATGGTTCCGTAGCGCAACGCCATCAGCTGCCCCAGTCCACACGGCTCGAAGCGCGAGGGCATCAGGAACATATCGCTGCCCGCGTAGATGCGCTGCGCCAGGCCGGGGTCAAAGCCGATGAAAGCGCGCATCTGCTCGGGATGCTCCTTTGCCAGCTGCTTGAACAGCTCCTCGTAGCGCGGGTCGCCAGTGCCAAGCACCACGAACTGGAAGCCCAGCTTCAGTATCTGTTTTGCAATAGGGGCGATGAGGTCCAGCCCTTTCTGGTCTGCCAGGCGGGTAATCATGCCGATGATGGGAGCATTCGGGTTGACGGTAAACCCGCACTCTTTCTGCAAGGCCTCTTTGCACTTCGCTTTGCCGGATGGGTCATCCGCGCTGTAGTGGGCGGGGATGCGCGGGTCGGTGGCGGGGTTATACTCCTCGTAGTCGATGCCGTTGACGATGCCCTCCAGCCTTCCCTGTGAGGAGATGTACTGCAGTAGCCCTTCCATCCGGCAACCGTACTCGGGCGTCTGTATCTCTTTGGCGTAGGTTTTGCTGACGGTGTTCACCATGTCGGAGTACACGATGCCGCCCTTGAGGAAGTTCACCTTCCCGTAGAACTCCAGCCGCTCGTAATGGAACAGCCATTCGGGCAAGCCTGCCTTCCACAGGAGCTCGTAGCCGAACTCGCCCTGATACGCTAGATTGTGGATGGTGAAGACCAGCCCTACCTGCTGCCATTCCGGCTGGTGCGCATGGAGTATGCGGATGTACACCGGCACGAACCCCGTATGCCAGTCATTGGCGTGGATAATATCGGGTATCCAGTCCATCTCCTGCAGCATCAGCGGAATGGCGCGGTCAAAGAAGATGTAGGGTTCCGGTTCGAGGGCATAGATCTTTTTCGAATCGGTGGCTTCGGTAAAATAGTGTTTGTGCCCGATGAGGTAGACGGGGGTACCGTCTTTCAATCTGGTGCGTCGGATAATCGCCTCTTCGGTGGTCACGGGATTGATGGGCACAGGCATGCTTTTGACCACCGTGCGTACCGGATAGTCGGGGTTCTTTTCGATCATCCGGTAGCAGGGCATAGCGACACGCACATCGTGCCCGAGCGCACGCAGTGCTTTGGGCAACGCGCCCGCCACATCTGCCAGCCCGCCGACCTTTGCCAGCGGGGCAACCTCTGCGGAAACAATCAACACTTTCAAGCTACGACCCATGTGTGTTCCTCCTCTTTCGGTATGGGCAGCAGAGCAGGTGGACGCAGGTGGTCCGACAGGCGTGCCAGAAAGGCATGGAGCCCTTTGCCCACCCCGGGATGCGGCATGATTCGAGACCGCACTTCTACCGCCAGAGCAGATAATCCTTTCGCCGCCGCGCTGTCGGGCGAGGAAAGCCAGAAACAGGCGTTTTGCTCTGCTGCTGCGCTGACACTGGTATCTTCCACAATGCTACCCAGCAGCCGCACCCTGCTGCCAAACTGCGCGGAGAGCAGCTGCTCGACCTGTCCTCCTATCTTCTGCGCCTGAACGGATGAGACGCACCGGTTCACCACCCAGCCGACCTGCAGGTCTGCGCGCTGCAGAAGCAACCGCTTCACCAGACTATACGTGCGCAACAGACTATCGCGTTGCGGGATGGCTATCGCCAGCACCATATCGGAGGACAGGGCGTAGGCGAGGGTATCGGTGGATTCGGGATTGCCCGTGTCGATGATGACCACATCTGCCAGCACTTCCAGGCTACGCAGGCGTTCGATGATGTCGCGCTGCCCATGTGCGGGGAGGCGTTTGAGAGCAAGGATGCGCGTTGCGCCGGGCAACACACGGATACCCGCCGCGCCGGCGGTCAGTATCTCCGGCAGGTCGCGACGGTCGGCGAACAGGTCTTCGAGGGAATAGCGTGGTTCCGTCCCCAGCAGACGGCTGCAGGTCAGCGCGCCCACATTGCCGTCCAGCAGGACGACGTGGCGTCCTGTCTGTCCCAGCAGAGCGGAAAGGTTGGTGGCAATAGTGGTTTTGCCGGACTCCGGCGTGCCGCTTACCACGCTAATCACCCACGTGCCCATGCGCAATCCGGGCGTGATACCCAGCACGCCCTCCGCCGGTTGTTGTGAAATCAGCCTTCGAAGCCCCAGAGCCTGGTCATGGACAACAGCCACCGGACACCTCCCGAGACATGGTCTCACCTGTGAAAATTATCGGGAGGAGCCAGCAATTTGTGCAGGGGGACATACCCGCAGGACGAGACCCCCAAAGGTCGTTATCGGTCCTCGGAACCCGGCTTGCGCACGACCACGACGTTGTTTATCCATTCCTCGAGAGGGTCCACGCCCTCACGATTGGGGTTTTCATTATCTATTGCCCAGCGCATCGGGTTAGTTACGATGTATTCGCGGATGCGGTTGAGGGATTTCTCATCCCGTATGATGTGTTCGTAATAATTGCGTTGCCACAGCCGACCACGAAACGGTTCCCATCCCAGCTGTTTCACACCATCCGCGTATCTTTTGGTCGTCATCGTTTTGAAACGATGCACCACATCCGGCAATGCCAACGTAGGGGCAACCCCCTGTGGTTGCCCCGTTCCCTGTGGTTGTTGATGGGGGCAGACACGGGGGTCTGCCCCTACGGGTGGTTGCGCAGGGCAGGCACGGGGGCCTGCCCCTACGAGGATGATGATACCGTGCATGTGGTTGGGCATTACAATGAATGCGTCGGTTTGCACACCCGGATAGAACGACGGCAAATCGTTCCAGATGTCGTGTACCATCTGTCCTGCGTCATTCAGCCGCATCTCGCCACCGATGACCTCCCCAAACAGGCAGGCACGGTCTTGGGTGCAAACGGTGACAAAGTATGCCCCTGCCTGATGGTAATCGTAGCCTTTTAGGCGAATGCTCCGCCGGTGGCGCCGTTCAGGGTCGAATGGCATGGTATCTGCCTCGATCACTGTCTCAACGATACCAGGCGTTGTCATGCGCTATCTGGTAGGCGAACTCCACCTCTTCCAGCGGCGTGCCCGGTTGCACCATGTGCGATGTGCAGAAGATGTAACCGCCGCCGGGTTTCAGGGCACGCATCACACGTCGAATCTCGTCCGCCAGCTGCTCGCGCGGCAGACCCCGCCCCAGCATAGTGCGCACGTCCAGCCCGCCGTAAATGCCCAGCCTGCCGTAATAGGCGTGCTTCACCTCGGCGGGGTTCATGCCCGCCGATTCCTGCACCGGGTGCACCACCCGAAAACCCAGCTCCGCCACGCCGTCCAGCACAGGGGTGATGTAGCCGTCGCTGTGCAGGGACAGCAGACCGCCTTTGCGCTTGACCGCGTCGCAGATGACCTTCTCCGCAGGATAGACCAGCTCCCACCACGTTTGCGGGCGGAACATCAGCGCGTGGTTCATGCCCCAGTCGTCGGAGATGTGTATCACGTCCGCGCCCAGATCGAGGCAGTTCTCGGCGTAGCGGGCAGCCCACCGTGCGATGCGCTCGTACAGCTGCTGGCACAGCTCGGGACGCATTGCCATCTCCACCAGGTTCTGCTCCTGCCCGATGACACCGTTCGCCGCCTCGAACACGCCCGGCGTCTGCACGAACACGGCGCGCCCTCGCCGTCCTTTGTGATGCTCGATCTCGGCGCGGATGGTGGTGTAGATGTCGGGGTCGTCCGGGTCGGTGAACTCCGCCTCCAGCGCCGCGTCCAGCGTGTACACCCAGCCATAGGCAGGTTCATATTCGGAATCGGGGCTGTTGGGCGACGCTCCCTGCTTCAGGAAGCCTTTGGCGGGGAACGCCTGCGTCATGTCCACGTCCAGCGCGTCGCAGAAAGCCTCAAACGTGCCGTACTTCGCCACGATATCGTCTATCACACCCGGCTGCCCGAAAATCCAGATGTAAATGGGCACGCGGTCGGGTTCCTGAAAGTTCAACGCGGTCAGAACGCGCTCACGAGGAAGCATCTTCTTCACCTCAGTCCAGTGTCTCGACAAAGCCCAAATGTTCTATGTACTGCTCTTCATACTGCGGGTTGCCGGTCATCACGATATGCTTCATCTGCCACGCCAGCCACTCTGCCCGTTTGCGCTCGCGCACGGAACGGAGGGCGATTTTCGCCCCTGCGCCCGCCGCGTTACCGACCGGCTCGATACATTGCAGTGGAAGCGGCGGCAACAGACCGATGCGCTGCGCGGAACGCAGGTTGACATACATGCCGAATGCTCCCGCCACCAGCAAGCGGCGCACGTCCAGCCAGGTAATGCCCGCCTCTTGCAAAAGCACCTCCATCACCGCACGGATGGAACCCTTCGCCAGCTGCAGCTCGCGGACGTCTTTCTGGGTCAATACAATGCCCTCCGCATTGCCTGCTGCCTCCGGTGCAACCAGCTGGAACGCTTTTTGCTCACACAATGTCGTCAGATGCGCTTCCCACCATTCGCCGTTATCGTTGTTGCTCATGCGCCCTGCTTCATTGACTGCCCCGATGTCCAGCAGGCACGCCGCAGCGTCGATGAGACCCGAGCCGCAGATACCTTTGGGAGGCGCTCCAGCGACGGTGGTAACATGCAGCCAGCGGTTTTCGCCGTTGCTCTCCACGCTTATCTGCGAAACCGCTCCCGCTTCGGCGCGGATGCCTTGATAGATGCGTCCGCCTTCGAAGGCGGGGCCCGCCGCTGCGGAGGTGCAGTAATATTTGCCCTGATGCCGCAGCACCACTTCGCCGTTGGTACCGATGTCCAGCGCGAGCACTGTCTCGCCTTCAGGGTCAAACAGGTGCGTGAGCGCAACCGCCACCGTATCTGCCCCGACGTAGCCCGCCACACACGGCAGAGTGGTCAGCATCGTCGCAGGGTTCACCCGCAAGCCAATCTGCCGCACCTCCACGCTCAGCAGGTTGGTAAACACGGGCACGTAAGGCGCGACGGCGATGGAGTTGGTGTTGACGCCCAGCAGAAAGTGCAGCATGGTGGTATTCCCCACCGCCACCACCTCAAACACGTCGTGCGGGTCTACCCCTGCGGTCTGGCACGCCTCGGCGATAATCTCGTTCATCCCGCGCACGACGGCGTGCTGCAGCTGCTTCAATCCCGCCGGGTCATGGTAGACGAAGGACAGGCGTGATACCACATCGTCGCCGTACTGCACCTGTGGGTTCAGGCGGGCGGCGTAAGCCAGCTCCTTCCCGCTCTGCAGGTCTATCAGGTAGCCCACCAGCGTGGTGGTTCCGATATCGAAGGCGATGCCCAGCAAAGGATGGGTGTCATCGGGTTGCACTGCCAGCAGGCGGTTCGCGGCGGGATGTTCGGGGTCACAGAACAGCACCGCATGGACGCGGAAGCCGGCATCGCGCAGCACTTGCGGTAACTGCCGTAACACGCCCAACGGCACCTGCTCTACTGCCAGCGCAATGCCATGCTGTTCTCGAAGGGCGTCCAGCAGGCGACGCAGGTCGGAGCGTTCATCGGAGGTACTCGGTGCAGGCACGTGCAGCGGCAAACGGCGTACGGCAGGCTCCAGGGATACGGGGCGTTCTACAGCGGTGGTTAACACCTGCGCGATAGCAGGTCGGCTCTCGGCGGGCACTTCCAGCTGGATGTCGCCCATCACCCGATGTCGGCAGGCTAACCGCCAGCCTTCGGCGAGCTCCTGCGCAGGCACGTGACGGTACTCTTCTTGTGTAGGCTCCGGAACCGCTCCACCGGTGAAGCACACTTTGCATTTTCCACACACGCCGAAGCCGCCGCACGGGGTCTCTACGGCAACCCCTGCCTCCCAGAGCGCGCGCACGAGCGGCGTCCCTTCTGGCAGATCTTTCGTTATCTCATCAGGCAGGATGAACACACGAGCCATGCGTAAACGGGTCCTTTCTCTGCTAATCTGCGGTAAAGGTTATGGGAACAGCGCAGGAAATCCTGTTAGGACTTACGCAGTTGCGATGGGCACCTGACGGGCCATGCATTTTTCAACCACTGTGGAGACGATTGTATGTCATGCCGAGGGTCAGCGAAGCATCTCATCCCTGTCACCCTGAGCGTTAGCGAAGGGACTGAGATTCTTCACTTCGTTCAGAATGACAATGTATTCGCTCAGAGTGACATATTATGTCGCTTGCCGTCGCAAAACCCCGAACGGTCTTTCAACTGCGTAATTGCTAAACAGATTCTACCCGTCCCGCCTACTCTCCTTGTGCCTGATGGGGCATTTCTGGTATACTGCGGCAAAGAGCATTCGTGAGGAGGCGGAGAGGATGAAACGGTTCTTTATAATCGCCTGTATCTTGGGGCTGGCAGGTGCAGCGTTTGCGCAGTCCACAACCCCCAAGCAGGTGATGCAGAACATCCAGCAGGCGTACGGCAAGGTGCAGAGCTTGAAAGCGACCCTGCAGATTAAAATGGGCGAGACGTTCGTCAGCTCGGTGCAGTTCCAGCGACCGAAGCTGTTCATGGTGCGGGTGACCCAGAACGGCAAGACGGTCTACTCCTTCACCAGCGACGGCAAAACCTTCACGAGCTACGACGCCCAGAAAAACAGTTATCAGCAGCAAGAGGTCAGCGCAGACAGCCCTCTGGTGGGTGGGCATCTGCAGTTTGCCGGATTCGCCGCGATGGCGATGGAGCCGCAGTACGGCAAGATGCTGGAGGGGTTCTTCCAGCAGAGCTTTGACAAGGCGCAGGCGAAGGGCAAACAGAAGGTCGGCAACACCCCCTGCCGTGTGGTGGAATTGACGGGCAAAGGCGGCACGATGACCCTGTATCTGGGCGAAAAAGATGGGCTGGTGTACCGCATGGTGTACAAGATGCCCGACGGCGATATCTACGAGGAGACGGTCACCGCGCTGCAGCTGAACCCCACAATCCAGAAGAGTGTCTTTGCGTTCAACCCTCCGGCTGGCGCCAAGAAAGCGGAACCCGCTAAGGAAGAAGAGACGGCGAGAGACGACACCAACTCCCTGAAAGGCGCAGAGGCTCCTAACTTCACTCTGATCGATATGGAAGGCAACGAGGTCTCGCTGAACAGCCTGCGAGGCAAAGTGGTGTTCCTGGACTTCTGGGCGACGTGGTGCCCACCCTGCCGTAATTCGCTGCCGCACACCCAGGCGCTGAGCCAGCACGAGAAGACGAAGTCGGGTGACCTGGTGGTGCTGGCGGTGAACGCCCGCGAAGACGTGGACAAAGTGAAGAAGTTCATGCAGGACAACAACTACAGCTTCCGTGTGCTGCTGGACAAAGACGGCAAGGTGCTGGACAGCTTCAAGGTACGCGGTATCCCCACCTTCGTGTTGATCGACCGCGAGGGCAAAGTGGCGTGGGTGCAGGTCGGCTTTATGCCCGGCTCGGAGAAGGCAATGGAGGAGGCGGTTTCCCAGGCACTGGGGCAATAAGCACGTGGAGGCAACGGGCAACCCCAAAGGTTGCCCGTTGCTAGTCCTGAGCAAGCATTTCCTGCGCGGCAGCACGCGCACCGGGCAGACCTTCTCCCGTGAACCATTCGGCTTTCAGGCGAAAGCCCGGTAAGACGCTGCTGTTCAGCGAGCCGCTCTCATCGGGCTGCACTGGCACATAGCTGCCATCCTGCAGGCGGAACAGGTGGACCGCCCTGCGCCCCGGACGCGGGTCGATCAGCCAGTACTCGCATACGCCTTCCCGCTCGTATTCCAGAAACTTCTCCACGCTGTCGCGGTGCAGGCTGTCGTCGGAAATGACCTCTACGACCACATCCGGGGCACCCTTAAAGCGGTCGGCATCCAGGTGTTGCAGGTTCTCATTGCGCACCACGAACAGGTCCGGCTCGCGAGAGGCGTTGCTGCGCGGCAGGTAGAGCTCAAACGGGGCAAATAGGAACTCTCCCACAGGGTTTCGTTGCAGATACTCTTCCAGCAGATACGCCAGAAAGCGAAGCACCCGCTGATGGTAACTTTTCGGCGGCGTCAGCACTATGACCTCACCGTTAACCCACTCCGCATGGGTGTCTTCATCTTTCATGCGCAGGAACTGCTCGTACGTCAGAGGCGTCTTTCCTGTTTTCAGCACAGGCGGCATGAGACGTCCACCTCCACCCCTAGTATACGCCTATTCGCGAGGCGCGTCGACAAGCGGAACAGGCGCACGGGAAGCGGGCTCGATGAGCAGTTCCACGCGGCTCGTGCCCTGAAGCTGCAGAATCAGGCTGCCCGACGGCAGATACTGGTGCGGCGGCGCGATGGGCGTCGGCACGCCGTTGATGCGCACCTGCGGAACCCCGTCCAGCCCGTTGATGAGCGCATAGTAGTTGCGAGACAACCACGGGGTGATGCGAAAAGCCACCTGCAAACGGCGCGGGTTGCCTGGCAGGGGAGTACGCACCGAAGTCTGGTCGATTTGCCCGGGCGCGTGTACCAGCAGCCGGGTGGGGCGCAGGGCACGCAGAGAGTACACCGGCGTCGCGCTGAACAGCCGTATCGCGTCCGTCTGTACCGTGCCCGGGTTGATGGGCGGTCCGTCCCGCGTCTGCTGGCGCAGGTAGAACACATCGGGCAGCAAGCCCTGTCGCTCGGCGTCGTTTTGCTTCCAGGTCATCTGGATGCCTGTGGCGGTGATGCCGTCTGCAATGGCTCGCCAGAAGCCGCCGTAGGGGTCTACCTGCGCCAGGCGGTACAGCGCGTCCGCATACGCCAACCCGCACCATTGCACCGGCAGACCGAACCACACGGGAGAGGTCCAGTTAGTCGCGCCATACACGGGGATGGTGGCGTAGGTACCAATGTTCTGATTGACCGGGTTCACCAGATACACGAAAGGCACGCCCGTCCACGCCCAGTAGCGCGCCTGCCGCAGGTAGTCCCCGTAGCCCGTCAGCAGGTAGCCCATCAGATAAGCGCGCACCAGTAATCCCGCAGCGTAGATATCGGGCGTGTGCAGGGGGATTTCCCACGTCTGCGCGCCGCGGGGTACGCCGTTGCGGAACTTGTCCATCGCCTGCAGCAGGCGCAGCCCTTCGGCAATCAGCGCGCGGTCGCCGCTGAACGCGCCGTGTTCCAGCACCTGCAGCACCGCGGCGGCGGTATAACCGCTGGCATCGGGTGCGTAGTGCGTGCGCCCATAATCAGGTTTGCCGGGTTCGGGGCGGTAAATCAGCGTGCCATCCGGCTCGAACCGCGAGACCACCTGCCAGCCAACCTGCCTCGCCGTCTCCATGTTCTCCGCCACATGTCCGTACACCAGCGCTGCTACCGGATAGGCATTATGTGAGATATTGTAGAAGTTCATCGCCCAAGCAGGAACCTGAGCGATAGCGCCGATAGCGGTTTCGCGAAGGCGTTGTGCGAGGTTGGGGTCGGCGGCGTAGCCAGCTAGCCATTCCATCAGCACCGCCGCATCCGCCGCGGGCTGCGCGTTGAAGCCGGGCCAGTAGGCGTGTCGGAAGAGATAGCCTTCGCGGATTCGCGAATCCAGCCAGCCTCCCGCTGCCAGCGACACGTAGCCGGTGAAGGTCATCCCGATGTTCGGCAAGGGCGGCAAACCACGCAGGCGGACGTAGTGCTGCACGGCGGGCACCACGCTCTCTCCCCGTCCGCCGATGAGAATGGCGTTCAGCACCAGAAGCTGGTTCGGCTGCAACACAATCGGCAAACTGGGCAGCAGCTTGCCCTCTTCGCGGTTCACGCCGTCGGAACCCGGGCTCAGGATGCCCATCACATGCGCGCCGGAGGCGAAGAAGCGGTCGGGCGAGTCGAACAGCGCGCAGAACTTCTCATCCGGTTGCCAGATGAGACCGACGTACCACCCTCGCGCCTGAAACGCCATCAGCGGGAAGGTAATCTTCAGGTTGTCGGGAACCTGACGCCGCGCCGCTGCTCCGATGACGTCCGCTTCGGAACTGCTCGGCTCGTTCTCCAGGTACTCCAGCCCTGCAAATAGCCCCTGCCCTTTGGAAGTGCCGTAGCTGCCCATGCCGGGCAACAGCAGCAGCATGGGCAGAAAGTACACCTCGCGCGGCTGGTCGACGCTGACCTGTGTCTGTAGGTCGATGGTTCCAGCTACGGGGTTCGGGCTGAAACGCTGAGTGAACAGCCAGTTGCCGCCATCCGCATCTCGCGCACGATACTCCACCACCAGCGCAATACCCTCGCGCCAGAGACGTGCGCTCTGGATGGCACTGTGCAACGCAAGCCATCGGCTCTCAGCCCCCATCTGGTAGCCAATCATGGGACGGGTAAAGCCGGTCGCCATGCGCTCGCCCGCTACCAGCAGTTCGAAGTTTCCGGGCGCGGGTGGACCGTGTCTCAGCACCACGTCGCCCGAACGCACCTCATGCACCTCACTCTGCAAGGTTGGGGGAACGGGTTGCAACCACTGCGGCTCCTGCGGCACATGGCGCACCTCGATGCTCATGTATCGCACCCATGCCCTGCCCGAAGGACCAGGGGGGTCGATGCGGAAGCGATAGTTGCCCGGCAGAACGGGCAGGATAAGCGTTTGCTCTCCCCACGTCCCCTGCGGCACGAAGAAGCGCACCGATTGCTCTTCGGTCGCCCAGGTGCCGTCGCGGAAGTAGAAAATCTGCCAGAAGGTGCCAACTTCTGCCTTCACGCGGATGCGCAGGTACAGCGCTTTGTCGGATGGCAGGCTGTAGGCGGGACCAATCGTGTAGGGGTCCTCTCCCGAAATCTCTATTTGCATACCGTCGCCGGTTGCCAACAGCCGACTGATGGCGTGCGTAGGCTGCCAGCGGGCGACCTCCAGCGGGTTGCGGAAGTCGATGTAGTACAGCGTTTGGGCGTAAGCGCAGGTAATAGAGAAAAGTCCCAGAACTACCAGAACAACGCGAGCGAACACAGCAATCCCCCCTTTCCTGAAACACACTGAAACGATAGCACAACGGGCAATAACAGTCAACACGACGGATACCCACTGCAGGAAAATGACAAATCTTGTCGAATAAGAAACAAAGTGGCATGGAGGAGCTGACTATGAAGCCGGGCGGTGAGGTTGCCCTTGTGGCGATACAGATGCGTACCACTCTGGAGGACTACCAGAGCGAAAAACGGTTGACGAGCCGCGTAAACGACCTGCTCGCCTCGGCGAAGAAGCGTGTGCGCCCGGGGCTTCCCGTTTTGGCTGTCTTCCCTGAGGACATCGGTTTGGGAATGCTATTCCTCGATGATTACGAAGCAGTCAAGGGATGCAAGAGCATCTATGAAGCCGCAGCAGTACTCTCACAACGCTACGCCACGTCCATCCGACAGATAATAGATACGTACCGTGTCTCCCCCACGCGGGCACTTTTGCTCACGCTGGGCAAAAGGCTGGAAAGCCGTTACCGCCGGTTGTTCTCGCAGGCGGCGCGCCAGCACGGCGTGACCCTGGTTGCAGGCAGTGCACCCCTCCCTCACCCGAAACACCCCGACGAAGTGTATAACACCACCTATGTCTTCGCGCCTGACGGTCGGCTGATTCTGACGGAGCGCAAGGTGCATCTCATCCCGCTGGAACAGCAAATGGGCATGGACCTCTGTGCGGGTAAGGTAGAGGAGCTTCGGGTAGTAGACACGCCCGTGGGCAGGCTGGGTGTCGCTATCTGCTGGGATGGCTTCCACGCCGATGTCATTGAGGCACTGGTCAAACAGAAGGCGCGCCTGATAGCACAGCCGTCCTTTAACCCGCTACCCTGGACACAGGAGCAGGCGGAGAGCTGGAAAACCGGTTTGTGGCAGGCGTGCCAGCAGTATCCCGAACTCATCGGCGTCAATCCGATGATGACAGGCAGGCTGTTCGAGGATGTGGTGATCGAAGGGCGTTCCAGCATCGTGGCGCACGTTTCACGCACGCGGGATGGTTCAGGCTATCTGGCACAGGCAAGCAGTGCAGTGGATGAAGAGATAATAGTGGCAGAAA
>Ga0209162_1001392_pt1 | contig 23856 bp, 16 predicted proteins | sample YNPNPMetaG_FD_187121 | JGI IMG/M metagenome (GOLD analysis project Ga0209162, IMG submission 187121) | Anoxygenic and chlorotrophic microbial mat microbial communities from Yellowstone National Park, USA - YNP NP MetaG (SPAdes) (version 2) ...
CCCCACCCGCGGGAGCGTTTGGGAGGGCTGCGCCCGCCCAGGAACAACCTTTCTTTCTTCATCCCGTGGGTGTGCGGCCACGCCGCATGGACGGCTGAAGGGAAGGGGGTGCGCAGGTGTAGCTCTCCCGCGAAACCTTTCGCGCGCCTTGACGTTCGATCGGCGCGGTAGTATCATTCAGGCGGCACATCACAACCTGGCGTCTAACGCAGTGATGAGGACGAGTAGCCCGGCGACGGCAGCCAGGGAGGGCGCGTCAGGGACTGGAAGCGCGCCTGTGCACGGCCCGGTGAAAACCACCTCGGAGCGATCCCCTCAACGCCGAAGGGCCAGTATGGAGATCCGGGCGGCGCCCGTTACAGCGCCCCACGAGGATGCCTTGCGCTATCGCGCGGGCATCGAAGATGGGTGGAACCACGAGGCAACCCTTCGTCCCATTGGGAAGAGGGGTTTTTTGTTTTGATGATCGCTGTCCTGACCGGCGTCCGGTGGCCTCGCCGCCGGTCGGAGGAACCGTGGAAGCCAGGGTTCCCCGCGCCCCTGCGCGCCGGTCGCGGGCGGTGGATGCCTGAAGATGCACGTGTATGCGCTCATCGAATCGGCCCTCACAAGCTGCTCGTAACGCTGGCGCCCGTCGAGGATGCCTGCGCGGCTGCGCGGCGCTGCTCTTCGTCGCCGCGCTGCTCTTGCTGGTGTACACCTTTGGGCTGCGCCCCATGCTGAGTCGCGCCGTGGCCGACCAGATCGCGCCTGTCCCCGCGGCAACGGCCGTGGCCGCTGGCGAGGGGCGCCTGGATGGTCTCCTGCCCGGGGCCATCGCCGCGCTGCCGCCGGGCGAAGTGGTGTTGACCGAGGAGCGCGCCAATGATTTTCTCGCCGCCCGTCCAGACGCTATCGCTCCGCTCGAAGCGGCGCGCCTGAGCTTCGGCGATGGTCGCGCTGTCGCAATCATCAGCGCCTACGGGGTGAGCAGCGCCGCCAGCGTCACCCTCGCCGCCGATCAGGGCCGCCTCGTGGTGACCAGCGCGCGCCTGGATCCGCCGCTGGCCTATGTGCTTTCCGCCGACGAACTGGCGCGCCTGCTGGCCGAACGGCTCAATGCCGAGTTGACCGCCCAGGGCCGGCGCATTGATGCGGTACGTATCGAAGAGGGCCGCCTGATCCTGGTTACCAGTTGACCCTGGAGGCGCGTCGGGAAACCGGGGCGCCCCGCGCCCCTGCCACTCTCCAACGGGAGGAGGCTGGGAGGGGGGCGGAACGCTGTGAACGGTACGTTTCCTACGAACGTTGTCTAAGGAGTCTCGTTATGCCCGTCAATCCCCAGGACGACCCCTACTACCGCCTGCGCCACTCTCTGGCTCATGTGATGGCCCAGGCCGTGCTCGAGCTGTTCCCCGAAGGCAAACTCGCCATCGGCCCGCCGGTCGAGAACGGGTTCTACTACGATTTCGACCTGCCCCGCCCCCTCACGCCCGAGGATCTGGCCGAGATCGAGGCGCGTATGCGCCGGATCATCAGCGGTAACCATCCGTTCATCTACCGCGTCGTCAGCCCGGAAGAGGCGCGTGCGCTGTTCAAGGATCAGCCCTACAAACTCGAGTTGATCGAGGGCCTCATGCAGGGCGCCGATGAGTACGGCGAACGCCCGGAGGGCAACGGCGCCGCCAGTACGGTCATCTCAACCTACCGCCAGGACACCTTCGAGGATCTCTGCCGTGGGCCGCATCTGGAGCATACCGGCCAGATTGACCCCGAGGCCTTCAAGCTGATGAGCATCGCCGGGGCCTACTGGCGGGGCAACGAGAAGAACCCGCAGCTCCAGCGTATCTACGGCACGGCCTGGAACAATCGTGCCGAACTGGAACGGTACCTCTGGCGCCTCGAAGAGGCCAGGAAGCGCGACCATCGCCGCCTGGGCAGGGAACTCGACCTCTTCAGCATCTCCGACGAGGTGGGGCCAGGGCTGATCCTCTGGCATCCCCGAGGGGCCATGATCCGCGTGATCGCCGAGGATTTCTCCCGGCAGGCCCACCTCAACGCCGGCTACGAGTGGGTCTTCTCACCCCACGTGGGCCGCGCCCATCTCTGGGAGACCTCGGGCCACCTGGATTTTTACAAAGAGAATATGTACGCGCCGATGGATATTGAGGGCGATACGTACTACGTTAAGCCGATGAATTGTCCATTTCACATTCAGATCTATAAATCCCATCTGCGCTCGTATCGCGATTTACCGCGACGCTACGCCGAGTATGGCACGGTCTACCGCTTCGAGAAGAGCGGCGTGCTCCACGGGTTGACCCGCGTGCGCGGCTTCACCCAGGACGATGCGCATATCTTCTGCCGGCCCGATCAGGTCGAGGAGGAGATCGGCCACGCTCTCGATTTCTCGCTCTACGTGCTGCGCTCCTTCGGGTTGAGCGAGTTCACCGCCTACCTCTCGACGCGCCCGGAGAAGTACGTCGGGCGGCCCGAGGATTGGGAACGGGCCACGGCAGCCCTCGAGCGCGCGATCGAGGCCCACGCCTTGCCCTACCAGCGTGACGAGGGCGGGGGGGCCTTCTATGGCCCGAAGATCGATCTGAAGGTCAACGATGCCCTGGGCCGCGAATGGCAGTTGAGCACCATCCAGTTCGACTTCAATCTGCCCGAACGCTTCGATCTGGAGTATATCGGCGAGGATGGCCAGCCCCATCGCCCCTACATGGTCCACCGCGCGCTCATGGGCAGCATGGAGCGCTTCCTGGGGGTGCTGATCGAGCACTTCGCCGGGGCCTTTCCCCTCTGGCTCGCGCCCGTGCAGGCGAGCATCATTCCGATCACCGATAAACAGATGGAGTATGCCTCGCGTGTGCGCCAGCGCCTGACCGATGCGGGCCTGCGCGTTGAACTCGATGATAGCCGCGACCGTATGCAGGGCAAGATCCGTCGCGCGCAGTTGCAGAAGGTGCCGTATATGCTTATAATCGGCGCCAGGGAGCAGGACGCCGAGGCCGTGGCCGTGCGCACCCGCGCGGGCGAGGATCTGGGGGCTATGCCCCTGGAGGCGTTTCTTGCCCGCGCGCTGGAGGAGGTCCGCACGCGGGCCTCGTGAGCGGGTTGTAGCGCCTGACACCTCCACACCGCTACGGACCGGTGATCGGGTGAAGCGACTATCACGCTGAGAGTAAAACGGTTCACACCTGGGGTAACCCACGCGCCTGAGAGCGAGGGCGTCCCGCCTTTGTGGCGTCTCCGCGGGCAAGCTGCCCGCGCTCCCAGGAGCCATGTGAACACGTACCGCTGAGACGCCCGGGAGAATCTGCTCTCCCTTCGGTTCACACGCAGGAGCCTCAGGTATGGCACTGGAGTCCGACACGCTCACCGAGACCGCCCGTCGTTTTAGCGAGGCCATCCGCGCCGAGCGCCAGAGCACCCTCGAGGCCCTGGCCGCGGAACGTCAGGCCGTGGTCGAGATTATCAAGACGCTGCGGCAGGAGACGGTGCGCCGGCGCCGGGCGGCCTCCGGGCGTTTCGTCTTCGGCATGCTGCTCGGCGCGACCGCCGGCGCCCTGACGGTCTACGTCGCCAACCAGCGCGCCAGCGAGGAGACGCGCCTCGGCCTGACCGCCCGGGCGTCCGCCCGTGGTGGATCGCTTGCCGAGCGCTTCAAACAGGCGCTTGACGCGGGCCGCCGGGCCGCCCAGAGCCGCGAGGAGGAACTCTGGGAGCGCTACCGCCGCCAGGTGTCCGAGGCCCTGCAGCCCCCGCCCCCCGCGCCTGAGGAGCCGCTCTTCTAGCCCACCCAACCGGGCCGCGAGAGGCGCGAGGAGGCGGAGTCTCCCCCATCTCCAGAGGGCGCAGCCTGCAAGCAGGGGAATGGGGAAACCCGGTTTCCCCATCCGCTTACCCACTAACGTGAACATAAGCCCTCGGCGAGGGGTGTGGGGAAACCGGGTTTCCCCATTCCCCCGCCCGCGGGAGGGTCTGGGAGGGCAGCCCTCCCAGGAACGACCTGTTGTCATCCCGTTGGTGCCCGGCGGAGCCGCATGGACGGCTGAACAGCAACCCGGAAGGCCGCGTCGCGAACCCTCAGTCTGATCCTGAAAGCTCTCAATGATGGATGCCGAGATCATCGCCATCGGCTCCGAGTTGCTCCTCGGCGCCACGATTGACACCAACAGCGCCTACCTGGCGCGCGAGCTGGCTGCCGCCGGCGTCAATCTCTACCGCAAGACCGTGGTGGGCGACAATGCCGAGCGTATCGCCCGGTGCGTTCGCGAGGCCCTCGAGCGCGCCGATCTGGTGATCTGCTCCGGCGGTCTCGGCCCCACGCCCGACGATGTGACCCGCGAGGCGGTCGCCCTGGCCCTCGGTCGCCCGCTGGAGTTCCGCCAGGAGTTGCTTGAGCAGATCCAGGCGCGCTTCAGCGCCATGGGCCGCACCATGAGCGAGAGCAATCGCCGCCAGGCCTATGTGCCCGCCGGCGCCCGTCCCATCCCCAACCCCCGCGGCACCGCGCCCGCCTTCATCGTCGAAGACGCCCGCGGCACGGTGATCGTGCTGCCCGGCGTGCCCTACGAACTGCGCTATCTGTTCGAACACGCCGTGCTGCCCTACCTGCGCGAGGAGCGCGGCGTCACCGAGGTGATCCTGGTCAAAACGCTCCATGCCGCCAGCCTCGGCGAAAGCGTGATCGGCGAACTGCTGGCCGACCTGATGCAGCAGGACAATCCTACCCTGGGCATCTCCGCCAAACAGGCGCGCTACGAACTGCGCATCGGCGCCCGCGCTGCCAGCCGCGCCGAGGCCGAGGCGCTCATCGCCCGGGCCGAGGCCACCATTCGCGAGCGCCTGGGTCCCCACCTCACCGGTGACGAGCCGCTGGCGGAGACGGTGGCGCGCCTCCTGCGCGAGCGCAATCTCACCCTCGCGCTATTCGAGGGCGCCGCGGCGGCGCCGATCTACCGCGCCCTGGCCCGCGTTCCCGACGCTCTGGAGCGCCTGCGCGGGCTGATCGTCCACCCGCTCGAGCAGCCCGCCGATGAGCCGGCCGCCGCCGCTCTGACCCTCGCCGGCGCCCGTGAGGCCGCCGCGCGCTGGGGCGCGACTGTGGCCCTGGGGGCGCAGGCCGTCTCCACCCCCGATCCCAGCGGCCTCACCGCCGTCTGCGTCGCCCTGGTCACCCCCGAAGGCAGCCGCGAGGTGACCCGCCGCTACGACCTGCGCCAGCCCGAGGGCTGGGAGTTCGTCGCCACCCTGGCCCTCGATCTTACCCGGCGCTACCTGCTGGGAGACGCGGCTTGAGGCAGGCGCCCGCCGCGGCCGGCATGCGCTTCCGCGCGGCGCTGGCCGTGGTGCATCGCGACCGGCGGTGGTGGTTGAAGTGCCTCGGTTACGGGGCCGCCGCCGCCACGGGCCTGGGCCTGCCCCTGGCCGCCGGTTTCGTGATCGAGAGCCTCGACAACAGTCGCCGCGGCTACCCCACGCCCCTGCCGGCCTGGAGCGACCCCTCCCTGCGAACCCTCATCGGTCTCTTCGCCCTGCTGATCGACGTTGCCTTCTTCGTCCTGCCCCTGCTCATCGGCGGCGCGCTCATGGTCGGGGTGAGCCTGGCCTTTCTCATCGGTGGCCCGCCGGTCGCCGCGCTGTTGCCCTGGGCGCTGAGCGCCGTCGCGCTGCTCACCGCCCTGGTCGTGCTGCTGATGTTCGTCGCCGGCGTCGCCCCGGTGGGCCGCCTGCGCTTCGCCCGCGAGGGGCGCATCGAAGAGGCGCTTGACCTGGCCACCCTGCGCTACGCTCTGACACCCCCGCGGCGGGGCCGCTTCCTGCGGGCGCGCCTGGCCTCCCTGCCGGCCTACCTGCCGGCCACGCTCATCGCTGGCCTCACCTGGGGTCTGGCCCCGCTGCGCTTCCCCGGCCAGGCCCTCGTCTTCGCCCTGGGGGTCTGGCTGACCATGGCGGCCCTCGTGTATGCCCATCTGATCGTGGTGCAACTCTACGTGGCCGCCGAGGCGGAGGTGGAGCGCGGAGACGGGGCCAGCACTTCTTATACCAGAGCTTGTTCGTGAGATGGGGTAGCCCTTACCCGCCGGCGGGCGGGTTTGGGAGGGCTTCGCCCTCAAGCAGAGGGATGGGGAAACCCGGTTTCCCCATCCCTCTGCGGAGGCGGGCCGGAGGCCCGCGCACCCAGGCCCCGGCCCCTGGGCGGGTTTGAGAGGGCGAAGCCCTCCCAGGAAGAACCTATGTTCATCCTGGTGCCGTGGGGTTAACGTGAACATACGCCCTCGGCGAGGGGCGTGGGGAAACCCGGTTTCCCCACGCCCCCGCGGACGCGGGCCGGAGGCCCGCGCACCCAGGCCCCGGCCCCTGGGAGGGTTTGGGAGGGCTGCGCCCTCCCAGGAACAACCGTATGTTCATCGCGGCGTGGTGCGGCGGAGCCACATGGACGGCTAACGTGAACATAGGCTGCTCACCTACGCGCATGCGGCGCTGCCCCCCCCTCCTAACCTCCCCCCGCTGGGGGGAGGAGCCGGACTCCCTCCCCCCAGCGGGGGGAGGGCTGGGGAGGGGGGCCGGCACCTTGCCCGCGGAGACGCGACGCGGGCGGGCCGCCCGCGCTCCCAGGCGATGTTCATTGCGGCGTTGTGCGGCGGAGCCGCATGGACGGCTGAGGTGACCATCGTTCGCCGGGTTCAGCCCCCCTCCCAGCCTCCCCCCGCCGAGGGGAGGCGCCGGGTTCCCTCCCCCAGCGGGGGGAGGGTCAGGGCGGGGGCCGTCACCGTGTCGGCGGAGCCGTGGCGCGGGCGTCCCGCCCGCGCTCCCAGGTCGTGTTCATTGGGTGTTGTGCGCCATGCGCATGACCGTCTCACGTGACCATGGGGGAACCAGGTTGCCCCATCCCCCCGCCCCCGGGCAGGTGAGGGCGCAGCCCGTGCGCAGGGGGATGGGGAAACCCGGTTTCCCCATCTCCCCACCCGGTGGGAGGGTTTAGGGCTTCTAATACCCGCGCAGCGCCTCCAGGGCGGCGCGCAGCGCCTCCACCGCCCTCGCCCGCGGCGCCCGCGCCGGCTCGCCGCGCCGGGGCTTCAGTTCGACCTCGCCCGTGGCGAGGAGCTTCTCGCCCACCACCAGGCGCAGCGGCAGGCCGATCAGGTCGGCGTCGTTGAACTTGACCCCGGCGCTCTCGTCGCGGTCGTCGAGCAACGGGCGCAGCCCGGCCGCGGCCAGTTCATCGTACAGCCGCGCCGCCTCGATCCGCGGGGCCTCCCCTTTGCCCAGGGCGATGATATGCACATCGGCGGGGGCCACGGCGGACGGCCAGATGATGCCGCGCTCGTCGTGGCGCTGCTCGATCACCGTCTGTAGCAGCCGCTCGACGCCCAGCGCATACGCGCCCATCATCAGCGGGCGCGTCACGCCCCGCTCGTCGAGAAAGACTGCCCCGAGGGCCTCGGCGTACCCCGCGTCCGCCTTGCGGAGCCGGCCAAGCTCCACCCCCTGCTCCAGCCGCAGGGGCGCGCCGCAGCGCGGGCACCCGTCGCCCGCCCGCACCGCGGCGATGTCGGCCACCAGGGTGGCCTGCCAGTCGCGCCCGTGCACCACGTTGCGCAGATGATGGCCGGCGCGGTTGGCCCCGGCCACCAGCGGCCCGGCCTCGACCACCGAACGGTCGGCGACGACGCAGACCCCCTGCAGACCCACCGGCGAGGCGTAGCCGGGGGTCGCTCCGGCGGCGGCGATGCGCTCGGGCGTGGCGGGGCGCAGTTCGCTCACCCCGGCGGCGGCGCGCAGGCGGGCCTCGTTCACCTCCAGATCGCCGCGAATGACCACGAAGAGCAGACCTCGCTCGGGGGTGTCGAAGAAGACCGCCTTGGCCGTCGCCGCCTCGCTGATGCCCAGGCAGGCCGCCAGGGCGGCGATGGTCGTCGCGCCGGGCGTGGCAACCTCCTCCGGCGGCGGCGCCTCCCCGGATGGCGGCGGTGCGGGCCGCGCAGCCACGGCGACCTCGCTGGTCGCCCCGTAGCCGCAGGTCCGGCACAGGGCGAGCGTCTCCTCCCCGGACGGCGAGAGGGCCATATAGGCGCGGGCCGCGCCCGCGCCCGGCGCGCCGCTGGCGGCCTCGACGGCCACGCAGCGCACCCCGCAGCGGGCGAAGACGCGCTCAAAGGCTGCCCCGACCCGCGCGAAGGCGGCGTCGAGGCCGGCGAGGTCGGCATCGAAGGAGCAGATCGTCAGCAGGGTGAACTCGCGCAGGCCCAGCAGGCCGCCCCGGACGCGCGCCTCGTCGCGGTAGGCCGGCTGGATGGCGTAGACCAGTGCTGGCACCTGGCGGTAGGAGCCGATCTCGCGCCGGGCCAGCTCGGCGAGCGCCTCCTCGTGGGCCGGGGCGAGTGCCAGGGACCGCCCGGCGCGATCGCGCAACCTGAGCATGCGCGGGCCATAGGCGGCAGCGTGTTCGGTCCGCTCCCAGAGCGCCGCCGGCTGCACCAGAGGCACGCGCGCCTCCTGGCCGCCGAGGCGCGCCAGTTCCTCGCGCATCAGCGCCTCGATGCGTTGCGCGGCGGCCAGGCCGAGGGGCAGCAGGGCGAAGCTGCCGGGAGCCAGCGCCCGCGCCAGCCCGGCCCGCAGGGCCAACTGGTGGCCGATCTGTTCGGCTTCCGCCGGAGGCTCGCGGAGGGTGCGACCAAGCAGGGTTGAAAGGCGCATGGGGTATCTCGACTCCTGTTGACGCATGCCAGTGCGGCCGTAAGTGTTCACATGGCTCCCAGGCGCGTGCGTGACCCCGGGCGTGAACAGTTACAGCATAGGGAAACCCGCTTTCGCCATGCTTCGGGTATCACCCCTCGGTGATGGCAAACAGCAGCCCGGCCTCGCAGGCCACCTCCCCCTCGACCGTGGCGCGGCCCCGGGCCTTGCCCACCCCGCGCCGGAACTTCTCGACGTTCACTTCGAGCCGCAGTACCTCGCCGGGGCGCACCACCCGCCGGAAGCGGCACTCGTCAATCCCGGCGAAGACCGCCAGCTTCCCCCGGTGCTCGGGCAGGCTCAGGGCGACGACGGCCCCCGTCTGGGCCAGGGCCTCGACGATCAGCACCCCGGGCATGATCGGGTTGCCGGGGAAGTGACCGGCAAAGTGCGGCTCGTTGGCGCTGACCAGCTTCTCGGCCACCGCCCGCGCCCCGGGCTCGAGCTCCAGCACGCGGTCGATCAGCAGGAATGGATAGCGATGCGGGATAATCGCCATGATCGCCTGGGTGGATAGCATCGGGCGTTCCTCTCCGACATCTGCGCTTGCCTCCGGCCATAGGGTACCATAAAAACGCGGGGCGACCCGCTTGCCCCGCGCCCCTGCCACCGGGTGAGGGTATGGGGAAACCGGGTTTCCCCATGCCCCTGCTCCAACGGACCATGTTCACGTTCGTTGTGAACATGCCCGGCAGCCTGCCCTCCTTTGACGCTCATGCATCTCTGCTGCTATAATCCCACCCATCATTGCTATACCGCTGCCACGCGCGGCTCTGCCCCGCCGGACGGCGCCGGCGCCGCTCGCGGTCGTTCCCGCGTTCCAGACCCAATACTAGCGTTATATCCAAGGAGGTGGTGCTTATCGCTGTTCCTCGCTTCGCTAACGTGAACATATGCCCTCGGCGAGGGGTATTCGGAAACCGGGTTTCCCCATACCTCCACCCGGTGGGAGGGTTTGGGAGGGCTACGCCCTCCCAAGAAGTATGTTCATCCCGTCAGTGTGCGGCGCGAGCCGCATGGACGGCTGACGGAGCCTTGCGTTGCGGTTTCAGTTGATGCGCTCGGGGCGTCAGCGCGACATCTGGCCCGTCTGGCCAGGTCCCGTCTGCTCCGCCCCCTATCGGCAATCCAGAATCCGCAATCGAACATCACGAAGGTGACTCCCATGCAAACAGATACCCCCGCGCGACGGCGCGCGCTTGTCGTCGCCATGCTCCTGGCCCTGCTCGTCCCGGTGATCGCCGCCTGCGGCGGCGCCCCGGCCGCCCAGACTCCCACCGAGGCCCCGGCCGCTACTGCGGCCCCCGAGGCGCCCACCGCTGCGCCTGTGGCCACCACCGCGCCCGCGGCCACCACCGCGCCCGCCGGCGCGAGCCAGGCGATCTATACCACCGAGAATGGCCTGATGACCGTTGCCGCCGTCGAGTGCGGCGGCGATTACACCGGCCTGCTCAAGGAGATCGCCGCGGTGGACCCGCTGACGGTGCGTTTCAGCTTCTGCGTGCCCGACCCGGCCTTCCGCGCCAAGGCCGCCTTTACCCCCTTCGCCATTCTGCCGAGCGAGTACCTCGAGTCCACCGGCGGCACCGGCGAGTTGATCGAGCGGCCCATAGGCACCGGCCCCTATCAGATCGAGAGCTGGACCCGCGGTGATACTATCACCCTCAAGCGCTTCGACGGCTACTGGGGCGAGCCAGCGAAGACCGAGACGCTGATCTTCCGCTGGAGCGCCGAGGCCGCCCAGCGCCTGCTGGAGTTGCAGTCGGGCACCGTGGACGGCATCGACAACATCGCCCCTGACGCCTTCGAGGTGGTCGCCGCTGACCCGAACCTGCAACTGATCGAGCGCGAGGCGCTCAACGTCTTCTACGTCGGCATGAACAATACGGCCCCGCCGTTCGACAACGAGAAGGTGCGCCAGGCCATCGCCATGGGCATCGACCGCCAGCGCATCGTCGACAACTTCTACCCGCCCGGCTCCGAGGTGGCGAGCCACTTCACGCCCTGCGCCATTCCCAATGCCTGCGTCGGCGAGGAGTGGTATGAGTACGACCCGGAGATGGCGAAGCGACTGCTCACCGAAGCGGGCTTTCCCAACGGTTTCGAGACCGTGCTGGAGTACCGCGACGTGGTGCGCGGCTACCTGCCTGAGCCCGGGCGTGTGGCCGAGGACATCCAGGCCCAACTGGCCGAGATCGGCATCAAGGTGACGATCAACGTCGTCGAGTCAGGCGCCTTCCTCGACAAGGCCGACGCCGGCGAGTTGAAGGGCCTGCACCTGCTCGGCTGGGGCGCCGACTACCCCGATATGACCAACTTCCTCGACTTCCACTTCGGCGCCGGGGCCTCGAAGCAGTTCGGCAATAAGTTTCCCGATCTGGTCGAGGCCCTGAAGCAGGGCGCTTCAAAGGCCGATGACGCCGAGCGCGAGCCGTTCTACGTCGAGGCCAACAACCTGATTAAGAAGCACGTGCCTATGGTGCCGATCGCCCACGGCGGCTCGGGCGTGGCCTACAAGGCCGACGTTAAAGGCGCCTTCGCCAGCCCCCTGGGCAACGAGTACTTCGCCGTCATGGACCCTGGCGGGCGCAAGACCTTCGTCTGGATGCAGAACGGCGAGCCGGCCGGCCTCTACTGCGCCGACGAGACCGACGGTGAGGCCCTGCGCGTCTGTGAGCAGGTCACTGAAAGCCTGCTCACCTATGAGATCGGCGGCACCGAGGTGGGTCCCGGCCTGGCCGAGGAGTGCACTGCCAACGCCGACCTGACCGTGTGGACCTGCAAGCTCCGCGCGGGCGTGAAGTTCCACGACGGCTCCGAGCTTGACGCCAACGACGTCGTCATGTCATGGGCCGTGCAGTGGGACGCCGCCAATCCGCTCCACAAGGGGCGCGACGGTAGCTTCACCTACTTCTCGTCGCTCTGGGGCGGCTTCCTGAACGCCCCGGCGGAGTAGGGCAATCCTGAGGTTTGCGCGGGCGCGGGGAACCCGGGTTCCCCGCGCCCGGTGGAGTAGGGTCGGGAGGAAGGGGCCGAACGCCACCCATGGCACGAAGACCCAAAGCATGCCAAGCCACCCTACCAGGGCCTTTGCGTCTTCGCGCCTTTGCGGCAAACACCGTGAGCCGCGGACGAGGCAGGGAACGCGCCTGACCCTTCCCCCAGCGGGTTTAGGGGCGGACAGAACATCCGAGCCAATATGGCTTCTACCGCATTGGGACGCCCCAGCGCGCGGCTCTGGTCGCCCCTCTCCCGCGCGCGGGAGAGGGGCAGGGGGTGAGGGCCAACCAGCGCATCCCAACGCCATAACACCCCTCGACGCTCATATGTTCTGTCCGCCCCTAAACCCCAGCGGGGGAGGGTCGGGAGGAAGGGGCCGAACGCCACCCATGGCGCGAAGACGCAAAGCATGGCAAGCCACCCTACCAGGCCCTTTGCGTCTTCGCGCCTTTGCGTCAAATACAGTGAGCAACGCGCTCATCTCGAACAAGGACCATGCTCCGCTACACCCTTCGCCGTCTGATCGTGGCCGTGCCCGTGCTCTTCGGCGTACTGCTGGTGACCTTCGTGCTGGTGCGCCTGATCCCTGGCGACCCCTGCACAGCCCAGCTCGGCGAGAAGGCCACCGAGGCCATCTGCGCCCGCTTCAACGCCGAGAAGGGCCTCGACAAGCCCATCGCGGTGCAGTTCGGTATCTACATCCGTGACGTGTTGCAGGGAGATCTGGGGACCTCCATCCGCTTCAACCGCCCCGTCACCCAGTTGATCGCCGAGCGCCTGCCGGTCACCCTGGAACTGGGCTTCTTCGCCCTGCTGCTGGCCTGCGTCGTAGGGGTGCCGCTGGGCATCATCGCCGCGCTGCGCCGCAACTCGGCGCTTGACGTGGCGACCATGGTCGTCTCCAACATCGGCGTCTCGATGCCCGTCTTCTGGCTGGGGCTGATGCTGGCCTACATCTTCGCTCTGCTGCTCAAAGACACCCCCTTCCAGTTGCCGCCCTCGGGGCGCCTGACCGCGGGCCTTACCAGCGTGCCGTTCTACGTCGTCTGGGGATGGGAGGTTGATCTCAAATCAGGCTTCGGGCAGGCCTTGCAGTTCTTCGCCAACATGTATCTGCTCAACAGCCTGATCACCTTCCAGTGGGAGGTGTTTCGGGACGCGCTGCGCCACCTCATCCTGCCGGCGATGGCCCTCGGCACCATCCCCATGGCCATCATCGCCCGCATGACCCGCTCCTCGATGCTCGAGGTGCTCGGGCGCGACTACGTGCGCACGGCCCGCGCCAAGGGCCTGGCCGACTTCGTGGTGACCATCCGCCACGCCCTGCGTAACGCCCTGCTGCCGGTGGTGACGATCATCGGCCTGCAGCTTGGCACGATCTTCAGTGGCGCCGTCCTGACAGAGACGATCTTCAACCTCGCCGGGGTGGGGCGCATTCTCTACGATGCCATCTCTACCCGCGATTACCCGATTATTCAGGGTTTTACCCTGGCGATTGCGTTTAGTTATGTGATGATCAATTTGTTGGTGGATCTTTCCTATGGCTTCCTCGATCCGCGGATCAGATATTGAAGCGGGCCGGCGCAAGCGCCGCCTGCGATGGAGGTTTCGCTTCCCCGGCGCGGCCCTGCCGGAATTCAGCGTTAGGCATGTTTCAAAACCTGCGGTTTGCGCTTGACCGTCTGGCGGGGAGGTGTGGAGGGGCCTGGCCCCTCCACAACCTCCCCCGTGGTCCCGTGTCGAGGCAAACGGTCACGTGCGTTTGAAACGTGCCTTAGACTCTCTTGCGGCTGCGCCGCACATGAACAGGACGAAAACAGGTTGTTCCTGGGAGGGCGCAGCCCTCCCAAACCCTCCCGTGAACGGCCTATGTTCATATATGCCTATCGGGGCCGGGGCGCCATCCCGTGCGCCCTGGCGCCCCACAGCCTATGAGCAGCACGTCAACCACCACCACGGCGGTGCCCCTGGTCACCCCCATGCGCCCCGCCGAGGGTCCCTGGCGTCGGGCATGGCGCCAGTTCATCCGCCAGCGTTCGGCGATCATCGGCATGGCCATCATTGGCGTGCTCGTCTTCACCGCCATCTTCGCCCCCTGGATCGCCCCCTACGATCCGACCGAGGTCCTGCTGGGCAAGGAAGAGGGCATTCAGAAGCGCTCCGGGCCATGCATCCATCTCTTCGGCTGCCCGCCCGACCGGCCCCAGCACCTGATGGGCGTGGACGGGAACTTCCGCGACCTCTTCAGCCGGGTGATCTACGGCGCGCGGCTGTCGCTGGTCATCGGCTTCGTCACCGTGTCAATTTCGGTAGCCATCGGCGTGGCGCTGGGGTCGGTGGCGGGCTTTGTCGGCGGCTGGGTGGACAATGTGATCATGCGCGTGCTTGACGTGGTGCTGGCCTTTCCCTTCTTGCTGCTGGCCATCGCCATTGTCAGCGTGCTCGGTCCCGGCCTGCTCAATGCCATGCTGGGCATCGCCATCGTCTCCATCCCCGCCTACGCGCGGGTGATCCGCGCCAGCGTGCTCTCGGCGCGTGAAGAGGAGTATGTGCTGGCGGCGCGCACCATCGGCCTGGGGCCGCTGGCCATCCTCTTCGGGCATATTCTACCCAACGCCATCTCGCCGCTGATCGTGCAGGCCACGCTGGGCATCGGCACGGCGATCATCGAGGTGGCGGCGCTCTCCTTTCTCGGCCTCGGCGCCCAGCCTCCCACCCCTGAGTGGGGCTCCATGCTCAGCGCCGAGCGCAACCAGGTTTTCACCGCCCCGCACCTGGTCTTCTTCCCCGGCCTGGCGATTATGCTCACGGTCCTGGGCTTCAATCTGCTCGGCGACGGCCTGCGCGACGCCCTCGATCCGCGGTTGAAGGCGTAGGCGGCGTTTCGCTGTGCGACCGTTCCCGGTCAGCGTTAGGGGGAGGCGCAACCTCCCCGCGCCCCTCCAACGGTCACGGAGCTGGTAGGGGTATGGGAAAACCAGGTTTTCCCATACCCCTGCCCCCGCTTCCACGCGCGGAAGAGGGGGAAACTGGGCTTGCTGATGCCCCCATATGGTCTTTGAGAAATTCATCCGCTATTCCGGGCTGGCCGTGGGGCTAATGGTCTTTGAAAAATTAATCCGCTCTGCCGGGCTAGCCGTGGGGCTGAAGCCCTCGGCTAGGGGATGCGAAGGCCGCCTGCGCGGCCTATACCGGATGATGTATTCAAAGACCATAAGCCCTCGGCTACGGAATGCGAAGCCCGCCTGCGCGGGCGAGAGCGGATGATGTATTCAAAGACCATATGGGGCGTGCAAGACGATAAGGTGCCAGAAGAGTAAGTGTTCACACCCGGGGTAATACCCGCGCCTGGGAACGCGGGCGTCTCGCCCGCGTTGCGTCTCCGCGGGCAAGCTGCCCGCGCTCCCAGGAGACATGTGAATACTTACAGCGGAGCCTCCTACCCCGCCTCGAACACCGCGTCCACGCTCACGCTGAAGCCGGCGAGGAACCTCGACGTTGCCTGTGCGCCCCGGCGAAAGACGCCGTGCTCGACATAGGCTCCATTCTCCAGCGCCAGCACCGTCACTGTCGCATCCAGCGGGTTGACGATCCAGTATTCGGGGATGCCTGCCTCGGCGTAGTCGGCGACCTTCTCTACCGTGTCCCGCTCGGGATCATCGGCGCTGACAATCTCCACCACCAGATCCGCCCCGAGCCAGTAGCGGTTCTGCGCCCGCGGATCGTCCGCCCGTCGCAACACCAGCAGATCCGGTTCGCGAAACTTCTCGGGACGGATCTGGAGACGCAGGGCCGCGAACAGCACAATGCCCCCGAGCGGCTGGAGAAAAGCGAAGAAGGCGCGATACAGAAACCCGAGGATAAGCTGGTGCTGCTGAGTTGGCATTGGCAGGACCTCGATGCGGCCATCGGTGAACTCTACCAGGTGCCGGGTGTGATCGGTCAACCGCAGGTACTGGTCGGCCGTCCAGTGCCCCTGCAGCGGCGCCAGGGAAATTGAGACCCCATCGCTTTCGCGCACGAGGCGCATAGGCGTGTCTCGTACATCGGTTGGCATGCCCGTTCCTCCGGTCCCGTCCCCTTGCGGATGTTTGAGGTTGGATCTGGCGTGGCGCATCTTGATGCGCCCGTAAACTGCTTGCCCGGAAATGCGCCAGGAAACCTTCTTGCGTGTCAGTATACCCGCATCGAACATTCGTTGCAATAACTGAGCCGGGCTGCCCGCTCAAGAGCCGGCGGATGGGAGGACGCAGCGCGCTCCCCGGAATGACCATATCCTCCACTCGCCCGGCGCGGTACATACGGTGTGGTCCCGCGTGCAGATGGAGGGTTTCCTATGTCGTCTCGATGCGCCCGCTGGTTGCCGTGCCTGCGCCGCCAGGCATCGTTCCTCGTCGCGTGCGTCGCGTGCGCCGCGCTGCAGGTTGCCTGCGCGCCGGCTGACGCGCCCGCCGCCGCTCCCGCGTCAGCCGGCGCCCCCGCCAGCGCCGCCCCGCCCGTCCCGGCGCCGCCCGATCCCGCCCGCGCCACTGCCGCCGCGCCCGAAGCAGCGACAGCATCGGGCGCCGCCGGGGATGGGGCGGGGTCGTCCGCTGCTGCCGCGCCGCCGTCTGGCGCCGTTGCGCGTGGGGCGGCGGAAGGGTCGGGCGGCGCCGCCGGAGATGGCGCGGGGTCGTCCGCTGCTGCCGCGCCGTCGTCTGGCGCCGCTGGGCCCGACCCCGACGCCGAGGATGTCCATGACCGCTGGGTGCGCGCTATACTCTCCGGGAACGAGGCGGAGGCCCTGGCCGTCGCGGCTGAGTCTGATCCCGAACGCCGCGCCGAGCATGTTCTCAAGCAACTGGCGGTGACGGAGCGCTGGCTGGAGTTCACGAACCGGTTCGGCCTCTTCGGGCCGTATCTGAACCGCTTCGAGGCCCTCGGCGTGGTTCCCGGCGCCGATGAGCAGGAACGCATCGGCCTGAGCGCGGTCATGTTCGCCCGCGGCAGTGCATGTTTCCTCACCCGCCTCGTTCGCGTCGCCGGGGCCTGGCGCGTCGTCGAGTGGGCGCCGGGCTTTAAGGAGTGCGACGCATACGTTGACGGGCAGTTGCCCGGCCCCCTGCCCACGGATGCTTCCCTCGCCGCAGCCGAGGACACCTTCGCCGAGTGGGTCGCGGCGATGTTCGGTGGCGACCCGGCGCGGGCCGAGACCTTCCTGATCGACGGAGATGCTGAGCAGCGCCAGAGTCTGCTTAAAGACCTGGCCTTTTTGACCGATTATGTGGTCAGGGGCAATGAGTCGTCGTATGGCCCGTTCCAGCGCTACGAACTGATCCCCACCTTCGACGAGAGCCTTCGGCACCGGGTGGGCTATGCCCGCGTCGTCTACGAACGCGGCCAGGCGTGCTTCCGCGCCGATTTGCACTACCTGAACGCCCGCTGGCACGTCAAGAAGTGGGATCACGTGATCGCCGAGGCCTGCGCGTAGCGCTCTGGCGCGCGCCCCTCTCGTCGAGCGGGGATTTGGGGAAACCTGGTTTCCCCATTCCCCTCCACCCCCGGCGTGACCTGGTGTTTCACGCTCCCATGAGACTGAGACATGTGAACACGCACTCCTCGCGCCCCGTTCCTTGACAGGCATCCGCCGGTACTCTACCATGTCCGCTGTTCCAGGAAGGGCACGGGCCCTTCCAGACGTTGAGCGGCGTCGCCGTTCCTCACCCTCTCTCTGACCCGGGCGCAGCGAGACCAGGGAAGGCGAGGACCGGCCAGGAAATAGCGCATGTCCGATCTCCTCGAAGGCTTGAATCCGGCCCAGCGGCGCGCGGTGGAGACGGTCGCCGGCCCGGTGCTGGTCGTCGCTGGCCCCGGCAGTGGCAAGACGCGCGTTCTCACCCACCGCATCGCCTATCTCATCGCCGCCCAGGGCGTGGATCCCCTGAATGTTCTCGCGGTGACCTTCACTAACAAGGCCGCCCGCGAGATGAAGGAGCGCCTCGATGCGCTGATCGGCCCCGCCCAGGCCCAGGCCCTGACCGTCGGCACCTTCCACGGTCTCTGCGCGCGCTTCCTCCGCCGCGATATTGTGCACCTCGGGCGCGAACAGGATTTCGCCATCTACGATAGCGACGACCAGGAACGCCTGATGCGCCGCGTGCTCCGCGATCTCAATCTCAACGAGAAGCAGAACCCGCCCCGCGCCATCCACGCTCGCATCTCCAGCGCCAAGAACGCGTTGATCTCCCCCCAGGAATACGCCCGTCACAGCCGGGCGTACTTCGATGAGATCGTCACCCGCTGCTACGAGCGCTACCAGGCCCTCCTGCGCGAGGCCAACGCCCTCGATTTTGACGATCTGCTCTTCGAGACGGTGCGCCTCTTCGATCAGCACCCCGATGTGCTTGCGAAGTATCAGGAACGCTACGTCTATCTGCTGGTGGACGAGTATCAGGACACCAATCACGCCCAGTATGTGCTGATCAAGCAACTGGCCGCCATGCGCCGCAACCTCTTCGTCGTCGGCGACGCCGACCAGAGCATCTATGGCTGGCGCGGCGCCGATGTGCGCAATATGCTCCAGTTCGAGCAGGATTATCCCGATGCGCAGGTCATTCTGCTCGAGCAGAACTATCGCTCCACCCAGAGCATCCTCGACACGGCCCAGGCGGTGATCGCCGCCGGCGCAACGCGCAAGCACGTCAAGCGACTCTGGACGGCGAATGGCGCCGGGCCGCAGGTGATGCTCCACGAGGGCTACGACCAGGACGCCGAGGCCGCCTTCGTTGCCGATGAGATCGCCCGGCTGGTGGCTGCTGGCGAGACGCGCTACCGCGACTGCGCGGTGATGTACCGCACCAATGCCCAGTCGCGCGCGCTGGAAGAGGCCCTCTCGCGCCGCGGCGTTCCCTACCAGTTGATCGGCGGCCTGCGCTTCTGGGAGCGCAAAGAGGTTAAGGACACCCTGGCCTACCTGCGTCTCGCCGCCAATCCCTACGACAGCGTCAGCCTCACGCGGGTGCTGAACTGGCCCGCCCGCGGCATCGGCGAGCGCACCGAGGCCGAGTTGACCCGCCGGGCGGCCTCCCTCGGCGTGCCCCTCTACCAGGCTCTCAGAGAGTTGGCGGAGGGCAACGAATATTCGCCGTCGCTGTCGCTGGCCCCTCGCGCCGTCGCCGCCCTGCGCGGCTTCCTCGGCCTGGTTGACGGCCTGATCGCCGCCCGCCGCGAGCTGCCCCTGCTCAAGTTGCTCGAAACGCTTGTCGAACGCATCGAGTTGCGCGAGGCGCTGCTGCGCGAGTGCGGCGAGGAGTCGGCCAATGAGCGCTGGGACAACATCCAGGAGCTTGCCGCCTTCGCCGCTCGCTACAACGGCCTGCCCCTCGAAGAGCAACTGCCCCGCTTTCTCGAAGAGGTGGCCCTGGTCGCCGATGTGGACCGGATTGACCCCCAGGCCGATGCGGTGACCTGTATCACCCTGCACCAGGCCAAGGGGCTGGAGTACGCGGTGGTGTTTCTGGTGGGGCTTGAGGAGGGCCTGCTGCCCCACAGCCGCTCCGCCGATGACCGCGAGCGGCTGGAGGAAGAACGGCGCCTGCTCTACGTGGGCATCACGCGGGCCAGGCGGCGCCTCTACCTGTGCCACGCCTTCCGGCGCGAGAGCTTCAACCGCACCAACCTGAGCGTGCCCTCGCGCTTTCTGGCCGATATTCCCCGCGAGTTGTTGAAACGGCCCGGCCAGCGCCCGGCGAACGCCTCCGCCCCGGCCCGGCAGCGCCCCGCGCGCCCCCGTGATGTCTGGCGCGCCCCCGCGCCCTCTCGCGCCGTCGGCGGCCCGCTTGCGGTGCGTTTCGTTCCCGGCCAGCGCGTGCGCCACAACATCTTCGGCGAGGGCGTGGTGGTCAGTAGCCGCCTGGTGGACGGTGACGAAGAGGTGACAGTCAGCTTCGCCGACCGCGAACGGCGCCTGCTCGCCAGCTTCGCCCGCCTCGAACGGATCGGCTAACGTGAACATGGGGGAACCGGGTCCCCCCATACCCCCACCCTCGGGAAGGTGCGGGCCTGGCCCGTGCGCAGGGGGATGGGGAAACCCGGTTTCCCCATCCCCCCACCCGGTGGGAGGGTGGGGGAGGGCTTCGCCCTCGCAAGAGAGCCTATAGTCATCCCGTCGGTGTGCGCCGCAGCCGCATAAACGACTGAAATCAAAAATCCCCCCTACTCCCGGCGCAGCCGCTCCACCAGAAACTCCCGCAGCGCCCGCGCCGCCGGCGAGGCCACCCGGTCTCCCCGCCAGACCAGCCCCAGGCTGCGCGTGAGGTGTTGATCGGTGACCTTGAGGGCGACCAGGTCGCTGGTATCAGGTACGGCCAGGCGCGGCACCAGGGCGATGCCGATGCCCGCAGCGACAAAGCGGAGCAACGTGTCGGTCTCACCGCCGTCGAGCACCACCCGCGGCGCGAAACCGGCGGCCTGGCAGGCGCTCAGGGTCGCCTCGCGCAGTTCGTAGTTCTGCGGCGAGAGCACCCATGCTTCGTCGCGCAGTTCGGTGAACGTCACCCTCTCGCGGGTCGCCAGGGGATGCTCGCGCTGGACGGCGATCACCATCTCTTCTGTGAACAATGGCACTACCGTGAGATGCTCATCTTCGACCGGCAATGTCACCACTGCGACATCGGTCAACCCCGTCTCCAGCAGATCGAGCAGCGTCTGCACGCCCGACTCGTGCAGGCGCAATTCGATGCCAGGGTACTGCCGGTTGAAGGCCGTCAGCACAGGGGGCAGCAGTTGCATGCCCACTGTCGGCGGGGCGCCCACCGTCGCCCGCCCCCGCCGCAGGCCGATGCGTTCGGCCATCTCCGCCCGCGCCGCCTCGACCTGCGCCATCACCGCGCGGGCATGGGGCAGCAGCGCCTCACCCGCTTCGGTCAGGCGCACGTTACGGCCCACCCGGTCGAACAGCGCCACCCCCAGCTCCTGCTCCAACTGGCTGATCTGTTTGCTGAGGGCCGGCTGGGCAATGTGCAACTCCGCCGCCGCGCGGGTCACGTGGGAGTGGCGCGCCACCGCTTCAAAGTACCGCAGGTGTCGTAGTTCCATATCCGGCTCTCCAGCCGTCCATGCGGCTCCGCCGCACCCCGACGGGACGAACAAAGGTTCTTCCTGGGAGGGCTTCGCCCTCCCACCCCCCTGCGGGCGGGGGATGGGGAAACCCGGTTTCCCCATCCCCCTGCGCACGGGCTGCGCCCTCACCTTCCCGGGGGCGGGGGCGTGGGGAAACCCGGGTTCCCCACACCCCTGCGTGAGGGCGTAGCCCTCCCGCTCCCCTGCGGGCGGGGGCGTGGGGAAACCCGGGTTCCCCACACCCCTCGCCGAGGGCGTATGTTCACGTTAGTTGCGTACGCAGCCACCTCATCGCTGCATACGTCCCATATCTAAAGTATAACAGATTGGATATAGGTACCGTGCTATAATAGCGGCGTTCGGCATAGTTCAGGCCGCGACGCTGCCGTTTCGGGGAGTGCGGGCAAACCCGCGTTGCCCATACTCCTGGCCATGGGAGGGTCGGCGATGGCCGCGCCCTCCAGGATCAATGTCACTCACGAAAGAGGTGTCTATGTGCCGCTGGCTGCTGGCGCTCGTGATCGGGCTGATCCTCGCTCCCGCCTCCGCCCTTGCCGCGCCCCCGCAGGCGCCTGCCCCCCAGGCTTTCCCGGCAAGCAGCGTCGTCTACTTTCCCGAAACCGGCCACAACGTCGCCATGCAGCTCAAGCGCTTCTTCGACGCCCACGGCGGCGTCGCCACCTTCGGCATGCCGCTCACCGAACTGATCCTCGGCGCCGATGGCTTACAGGTGCAGTACTTCGAACGGGCCAGGCTGGAGTTGCGCCCCACCGCTCCGCCCGACGCGCGGATCAGCATTACCCGCGCCGGCGCCCTGCTGACCGAGGGTCGCAACGACCCCGCCTTCGCCTGGCTTGCCGCCTCGCCCGATCCGCAACGCGCGTTCTTTCCCGAGTCGGGCCATACCCTCGGCGGGGCCTTCGGCTGGTTCTGGCAGACCCGCGGGGGCCTGCCGATCTTCGGTTACCCCATTTCCGAGGAGTTCTACGAGTACGATCCAGAGTCCGGCCAGGAACGCCTTGTGCAGTACTTCGAGCGCGCGCGCTTCGTGTACCACGCCGAGCATGCCGGCGCCGACAACGAGGTGACGCTCAGCCCCCTCGGGCGCCAGTTGCTGCAACGCGATCCCCTCGCCCTCGCGGCCACCGCTCCGGCCCGGCCCATCACCCTTCTCGGCGAGGCCGCCACCGGCTTCTCCACCTCCTCGACCTCGCGGGTGATCAATATCCAGCGCGCCACGGCCATGGTTGATGGCTATGTGGTGCCCGCCGGGGCCGAGTTTTCCTTCATCAGCCTTGGCGACTTCTCCGAGGCCAATGGCTTCGTTGACGGCTACGCGATTGTCGGCGGCCGGCTCGAAAAGGTGATCGGCGGCGGCCTGTGCCAGGTCTCCACCACCCTCTTTCGCGCCGTCTCCAACGCCGGGCTGAGCGTCACCCGCCGCGTGCCCCATAGCCATATCGTCTATTTCTACGATGATATTGTCGGGTTCGACGCCACCGTTTTCGTGCCCGGTGTTGATTTCCGCTGGCGCAACGATACCGGCGGCCCGGTGTACATCATCGGCAGCGTGGATCTGGCCCGCGAGCGCCTGACCTTTCAACTCTTCGGCGAGGGCGATGGGCGCAGCGTGCGCTACGAAGGGCCGTTCAAAGCCAACTGGACCCAGCCCGGCGCCCCGGTCTGGCAGTTCGACCCCAGTCTGCCCCGGGGCGCCGTGCGCCAGCTTGTGCACGGGCGCCCCGGCGTTGATGTGACCCTGCGGCGCATCGTCACCTTCGCCGATGGGCGGACGCGGGTAGACCCGTACATCACTCGCTATACGCCCTGGGAGGATTTCTACCTCTACGGCCCCGGCGTAACGCCGCCGCGCGGCGCCAGGGTGATCGCCCCGCGCGGTTAGCAGCGCTTTTTGGCGGCCGCTTGCTGGACCATGCCTCAAATCTAAAATCCAAAATCCAAAATCCAAAATCCCCATGACCACCACCCTCCCTCCCCTGATCACCAGGCGCAAACTCGTCGAGCCGCTGTGGGGCGGCACGCGCCTCGCCGCGTGGCTGGAGTTGCCTGAACCGCGCCCCGCCCGCCTCGGCGAAAGCTGGCAGGTCTTCGACAGCAATCCGGTCGCGAATGGGCCCTTCGCCGGGCGCACCCTGGCCGAACTAGCGCGCGACTACGGGCCGGCCCTGGTAGGCGCCCGCGCTGTTGCGCGCTACGGCGCCGATGTGCCCCTCCTGGCCAAGTTCATCGACGCCGCCGATCGCCTCTCCATCCAGGTCCATCCCGACGACGCCTACGCCCATCGCGTCGAGGCCCATACCGGCTTTCACGGCAAAACCGAGGCCTGGTACATCCTGGATGCCGCGCCGGGCGCCACCGTCACCTATGGCCTCAAGCGCCCCTGCACCCGCGCCGAGTTCGCCGCCGCGGTGGCGGACGGCACGGTCGAAGCGTTGATGGCCCGGCTCCCCGTGGTCCCCGGCGATGTGATCTTCGTGCCCGCCGGCACCCTCCATGCCATCAACGCCGGGATCATGCTCTTCGAGATCCAGCAAAAATCCGACCTGACCTATCGCGTGTACGACTACGGCCGCCGCGATCCCAGGACCGGCCAGCCGCGCGATTTGCACCTGGAGAAGGCCCTCGAGGTCAGCGTCTTCGTTCCCGCCCCGCGCGGCGTCATCCGCCCCCTGACCCTCGCGACGGACCGCGACCTGCTCGTGGCCTGCCCGTCGTTTGCCCTGGAGCGCTGGCGCGTGGCGGAGCGGGCCGCGCTGGCGGTGGATCCGGCCAGTTTCGAGATCCTCACGGTGATCGACGGCGCGGGGGGTATCGAACCCGAGGACCCCCGGCATGCACCCCTGGACCTGCGGCGCGGCGACTCCGCCGTGCTGCCCGCCAGCCTGGGCGCCTGCGCCCTGCGCGGCCCGATGATCGTGCTGCGCGCCAGCATCCCCGACCTGGGGGAGCTTGCCGCCGCGGCCCGCGCCGCCGGGAACCCCGAGGAACGCATCGGCGAGGTGATCCATC
>Ga0209162_1001393_pt1 | contig 23850 bp, 14 predicted proteins | sample YNPNPMetaG_FD_187121 | JGI IMG/M metagenome (GOLD analysis project Ga0209162, IMG submission 187121) | Anoxygenic and chlorotrophic microbial mat microbial communities from Yellowstone National Park, USA - YNP NP MetaG (SPAdes) (version 2) ...
CCACGCGCTCAGGGAGGGCTTCAGCCCGCACGAGCGCCCGCGCACCAGCCCCGTAGGGGCTTCCACGCGCTCAGGGAGGGCTTCAGCCCGCACGAGCGACGTCGCGCCCGCGCAGGCGGGCTTCGCCTTGCATAGCCGAGGGCTTATGGTCTTTGAGTACATAATCCGCTCCAGCCCGCGCAGGCGGGCTTCGCCCTGGCTAGCCGAGGGCTTATGGTCTTTGAAGAAATAATCCGCCATAGCCCGCGCAGGCGGGCTTTGCCCTGGATAGCCGAGGGCTTCAGCCCCACGGCACAGGGCGTATAGCGGATTTATTTCTCAATCTTCATCAGCCCCACGGCTAGCGCGGTAGAGCGGATTTATAGCAGTTCTCAGATACATTGACCCCTGGTTGGGTCTGCCGTGTCGCGCGAGACGCCCACTTCCAGCGACGGGTGTGGGGGCACGGCATGCCGTGCCCCCCACGGCGCCGCCTCGAGGTGGCACGTGAAGCGCTCGTTTCCAGCGACGGGTGCAGCCCCGTCTGACAGACCTTGCAAGACCTGCGCGCGCTCTCCGCGCCTCCGCGCCTCCGCGTGAGCCGGTCTGATGCACACAGAGACGCGGAGCACGCGGAGGGATGGCGCACATGGCGTCCGCTTTCGATGGCGGGTGCAACCCTGCCCGACAAGACCAATCTTTGTGAGAACTGCTATAATTTTCAATCTCCATGAGCCCGACGGCAAGCTTTCCGATCGACTATCGGCTATTCCTCTGCCCGACGGCAAGCTTTCCGATCGGCTATCGGCTATCGGCTATTCCTCTGCCCGACGGCACGCGACGCAGACCGGATGAAATGCTCAATCTCCATCAGCCCGACGGCACGCGGCGCATACCGGATTAAGGGCTCAATCTTCATAACACGAAGAGAGCGAAGGCGACATATCCGCCTTCGCTCACAGAGTAGCAGGGTAAGATTCTTCCGGCTATGCACCGAATGTCGATGTAGGAAACCATTCCGCTGCCGGCTCAACCGTGTCCGTCGGGCGCGGACCGGTGTCCGTCCATCCCTCCTGATTCTCCAGGGTCATCACTGCTTCGACTTCCATATCGTGGGTGCAGAGGATCTGGCAGGAGAGGCGGTACTCGCCGAGGAGACCGCGCTCTTTAAGTTTCTCGTACTCGGCAGCGGTCATCGTATCCGGTTCACCGGAGATGAACGTCACCCGGCAGGTCGTGCAGCGCGCCTTACCGCCGCACCGATGACCAATGTGGATCCCCATGTCCTCAATCGCGTTGACCAATCGTGTGTCTGCGCTCCATTCAGCCGTTTTGCCTGCAACCGTCAGTCTGGGCATATGCTCGCGCTCCTCTGTGCTGTTTCAGAAAGCATACACATTCATTGTACACTACGTTTACGAATGGTTGTCAGCATGAGACGTATCCCGGCGACAAGACTGGTCGTTCCGGTGAGGACGACCAGACTGCCTATCGCCAGCGCCTGGTTGAGCGTGAGTTCGGAACGCGGCAGATACCAGAGCCAGTGGTCAACCAGGTGCTGGTTCGGCGGATCGTAGTACCAGGCCCAGCGCGGACGAGGGCGCACCGGTAGCGGCGCCACAGCCGTATCGATGATTGCAAGTACGGCGCTGTCATCAGACTGCCCGCGCAACGCGACAATGACCGGACCCAGTGTATCGTTGCGATCACTGAAACCCGCCTCAAAGGGATTCCACGTTTGCGCGATGATCTCCAGATGGATGTGACCGGACGGCACGAGCCAGTGGTAGGTTCGCTGCTGACCCGGCGGCAATAACCCCTGGTCACGTTCGTTCAACCGCAGGCGCAACTGACTGGACGGTACTCCAGCGGGTCGTCGGTCATCGAGAACCAGGGTTATGCGACTCCCACTGCGTACCATGCAGGACACCTTCCCGCTCGATCCGGTGCGTCGCGGCAGCGCCCGGTTATCGGTGGCCTCACTCGCATACAAGCCATCGCCCAGCCGACAGAAGGGTGGTGGCACACTATAATGCGCCCATCGTTCGATCAACAGGCGCCAGTGCCCGACCAGCGGGGAACCGGAGAAAGTATAGACACCGGTGTGGAAGGGGGTGGAAACTGCATATGTGTCGAAGTTGAGCAGAACGCCGCCAAGATTGCCGATGAATCCCACACCACCCAGCACGAGCGCCGGAATCAATCGACGCAGCCTCAGGCGTTGCATAGGTGTCAAGATGTCAAGACCGGCAGCCAGGACCGTAACCGGCGCCACGACCGGCAGCAGGAAGCGTGGTCCCCAGACGCCGCCGCCGGGCCACTGACCCCAGCGCGCGTAGAGCAGCAGGTGCGACAGAAAGAGCGCCGCTATCACCAGCACTGTGGTTCGTTCACCACGCCGCCAGAGAGCGAAACCGCCGGGAAAAGCCAGCAGGAGAGGCAGGGCATACAGGAACACACTTTTGCCCGGACTGAGAAGCAACCCGAACAGACCTTCGGCAAGCGGCGTGGTGAACTGAAACGCTTCGCTTCCATAACCAGACGCAAACAGCGTTCCAAAGCGCGCCAGATTGTACCATCCGGCGAGTGCAAAACCGGGAAGCAAACCGGCAATCCAGATAATCAAGCCGCTCACATTTGATTGACGCGATGCAGGATTTTCCTCGGCGGACGCCGCGCCTCTGCGGTGACACACCCTTTTTGCAGTGGACTCATGTTTTGTTGACCAGGTTTTCAGCGTTTCCCAAAGCACGTACAGACCGATGACCGGTAGCGCAATAGCGGCAGCAATCCGGGTTGCTGGCAGCAGTCCTGCCAGAAGCCCTGATACGAACAGCGTCTTTTGCTGCGCGCCGGGGGAATTGACGCGAAAGGCGCTCCAGGCGCGTTCGGTTGCGCCAAGGATCAAAAGGGCTGCCAGCGGCTCAGAAAAGAACGTTCGGGCATACGTCCAGGCGAATGTCGCCAGACCATAGAGAAGCGCCAGCATCAGCGCCCATCCGTCAGTTGCGCCAAGCCGTCGAGTCCATTGAACCAGGATGGCGCATGTAGCCGCTGTAAGCAGACAGTTGAGCATCGTCGTTGCGAAACGAGACGCATAATCGGCTTGCAGACCGGACGGCGCGATCAGCGTACCCAAAAGATGCAGCGGGATTGCCAGCAGGGAAAGAAGGACGCCGTAGGGTGAATAGACTCTGCCGTCGCGTCCCGGACGCAGCGCAGATACCGGTGCACCATCTTCGACGACAACCGCCACATCACCGCGTTCGATCAGTCCGCGGGTGACAGCAAGCATCGTTTCTTCGTCGGACGAGTAGGTATGCCCGCTCATCGTAAGCAGGTAGAAACCGCTCAGGATCAGAAAAACAGCCATCGGTAGACGCATCGCCCGGGTCCGCTCCGCAAAAACTCACCGTTGAGCCGTCGGGCGTGCAGCGGTTTCCATCAATCGCTCGCTGTGTCCGCTGCGGCTCGACGGTGAAGTGACCTTTTTGCACCGAAATTGCACCATGGCTATTGAGACTGTGTGGTGTCATTATATGCGGTGTCTGTTGAGACCTGGCAACGCAGCGATAAACAGGCGCTGCGCTGCATCCACGCCATGCGTGCGAGTGGTATACTATGGAGCGTTGTGCGAAAAAAGGTCAATGTTCTGAAAGGAACGCCATGCTGCGAGGTTTCCGAGTTTTCGTCCTGCTCGCACTCGTGACCGTCGTCAGCGCGTGCGGCAGGTATGAGTTCCGGGGCGTCACGCTCGACCCGCCGAAAGAAGCGCCCGATTTTACCCTGACCGACTTTGACGGCAAGCCGTTTCGCCTGAGCGAACAGCGCGGCAAAATTGTCATTCTCTTCTTTGGGTTCACTAACTGCCCTGATATGTGCCCGGCTGCCCTTTCCGATATGGCGGCAGCCCGTCGCAAACTCGGCGCCGATGCAGAAAAGGTGCAGGGCGTCTTCGTTTCACTCGATCCAGACCGTGACACGCCGGAACGTCTGAAACGATTTGTGACTGCTTTCGATCCGACATTTATCGGATTACGCGGCAGTGAGGCGGAACTCAGCCCGGTGATGCAGGATTACGGCGTGACTTCGATCCGCCGCGAACTGCCCGACTCGGCGCTCAAGTACACCATTGATCACTCAACGTTCATCTATGTGATCGATGCGACCGGGCGCTGGCGATTACTGTTCACCCACGGCATGCCGGTTGACGACATTGTCAGCGACCTGCGCTACCTGGTGCGGCAGGGAGGCGCCTGAGCAATGTGGTCGCATCGTACAGCGTTGCTGATCCTGGCGCTCCTGGCGGCTGGCATTGCAGGCACGGGCGTCTGGTACGAGCATCAGCGTCGCAATGCGGAACGTTATCTGGTGTTCACCGTGCCTCCGGGCAGTGTGGCGCGCCTGGCGTCTGGTGAGCCACTCGACATTCTGCCGCAGACGATCGAACTGTCGCTGCGAGGGAAGGATACGCTCGTCATTCGCAACGAGGATGTGCAGCCGATCCAGGTGGGACCGTTCAAAATCGATCCCGGTCAGCAGTTCGAGCAGCGCTACTATAATCCTGGAGTCTACGAACTGATCTGTACGCTGCACCAGTCGCAGCGTCTCCGCATCGTCGTGTCGCGGGAATAAATCAGGAGACGACGTGGACGACAATCTCTACCGTCAGCGTGCGGCAGAACACGCACTTGGGTATGTCGAGAGCGGAATGACGATCGGGTTGGGAACCGGCTCGACTGCCACGTTCATGCTGCACGGGCTTGCAGCGCGTCTGGCTGATGGTCGCCTGCAACGGGTCACCGGCGTGCCGACATCGGAAGTGACGGCGGCGCTGGCGCGCGAACTCGGCATCCCGCTGACAACGCTGGATCGTCAGCCGCACCTCGATCTGGCGCTGGATGGCGCTGATGAGATCGATCCGCAACTGCGGTTGATCAAGGGATTGGGTGGAGCGATGCTGCGCGAGAAAATTGTGGCGGCTTCCGCAGCGCGCTTCGTGGTGATGGCGGCTGTCAGTAAATGTGTCGAACGCCTGGGAGAGCGCTCGCCGCTCCCTGTTGAAGTCGTTGCGTTTGGGTTGCCGCTCTGCGTGCGTCGCCTGAGGGCGCTCGGCGGTGCGCCAGCGCTGCGCCGTGATCGCAGCGGCGCGCCGTTCGTGACTGATGAGGGGAACCTGATCCTCGACTGTCATTTCGGCATTATTGCTGATCCGGAAGCGCTTGCAGCGTCGATCTGCGCTATTCCAGGCGTCGTGGCGCACGGGTTGTTTCTCGGTATGGCGTCACTGGCAGTGATCGCCGGTCCTGATGGGATTGTGGAGTTGCACGCGCCATCGGTGCGCCGATAAAATGGTCTTTGAGTAATTATTCCGCCATAGCCCGCGCAGGCGGGCTTTGCCCTGCATAGCCGAGGGCTTATGGTCTTTGAGTAAATAATCCGCTACAGCCCGCGCAGGCGGGCTTCGCCCTGGCTAGCCGAGGGCTTCAGCCCCACGGCTAGCGCAGTATAGCGGATTTAATGCTCAATCTCCATCAGCCCCACGGCTCGTTCGGTAGAGCGGATTTAATGCTCAATCGCCATGAGCCCCACGGCTAGCGCGGGATAGCGGATTTATAGCAGTTCTCAGATACGTTGACCCCTGTCCGGGTCTGCAGTGTCGTGCGAGGCGCCCGTTTCCGGCAGAGCGTAGACCGAAATTTATAGCAGTTCTCAGATACATTGACCATTGTTCCTGTCCGCCGTGTCGCGCGAGGCGCCCGCGTCCAGCGGAATGTAGACCGAAATTTATTTCGGTCACCGTGTTGGGCGCCCTATTCCCAGGAGCGTTCAACCTTGTCTGTCAGGTTCAACCTTCGTGAGAACTGCTGTATTTCGGTCGCCGTGTGAGGCGCGAGATGCCGTGCATCCATCAAGGTCCGTTTTCAGGGTTCTCTGCGCGCTCAGCGTCTCAGCGGTGCGTTTTTGCAGTGAAGTCAAATGTTCACTTTATAAGAGCAGGCGCCTGTGGTGGGCGAAGGCGCTGCCTTCACCCACCTCACCCTATTCCACTTCCGCAATCACCATCCCCAGAGCGACAGTCTGCCCGGCAGCGACGTTGATCTGCGTTACGCGACCGGAGCGTGGCGCGCGAATTTCGTTCTCCATCTTCATTGCTTCCAGCACCAGCAACGGTTGCCCGATCTCGACCGGCTCGCCAGGGCTGACAAGAACGCGGGTGATCAGACCAGGGATGGGCGCTTTGACCCGCCCATCGCCACTCGCCGGACGTGCAATCGTGGATTCCAGATCATGCACTTCGATCTGGTGCAGACCAAAGCGCGAGCGGATCCAGTGCAGATCGGGGTCGATGATCAGTTCGTAGGGGCGCCCTTCCACGATGAGCCAGTCAAGGAGTTCAGCACTGCCTGTGTCAGGCGCCAGCACATTGACCGTCTGCCCGTCGACCTGTACCGCCATCTCGCCGGTTGTGCGCGGCAACGGCGGTGTTTCGACGGTGAAGGTTCGTCCATCGATGGTAATGCTCAGTTTGCTCATCGTCTTTCCCCCTACTGCGGCAACCTGCGCGAATCACGGTGCCATCCAGAACCGGCGCGGTTGGGTAGAGCGCCGACGGTGTCACTCCTCCGGCGGAGGTACGCCAGCGCGGCTGCAACTGCCAGATCGCGGAGGTGATCTTCGGGAGTCTCAGCGCCCGGCAGGGATTGTCGGTTGAATTCCGAGTCATACGTTCCAGCGGTAAATTCGGGTGTGTCCAGAATGCGCTGAACCAGCGGCAGGTTGGTTTGCACGCCGCTGATCGCAAAATCGGCGACGGCGCGGCGCAACCGTTGCAGCGCCCCTGCGCGCGTATCGTCCCAGGCGATAACCTTCGCCAGCAGGGGATCGTAGCGCACCGGAACATCGCAACCACCGTAGGCGTAGGTATCAACACGCACGCCCGGTCCGCCCGGAAAGCGAAACCGGCGCAGGCGCCCGGGACTGGGCAGGTAATGGTTCCACGGGTCCTCCGCATTCACACGCGCCTGGATGGCACATCCGCGCAGAACGACATCGTCCTGCGCGAAGTCGAGCGGTTCACCTGCTGCGATCCGGATCTGCGTGCGCACCAGGTCGATGCCGGTACGCATTTCGGTGATTGGATGCTCGACCTGAATCCGCGCCTTGACTTCGGTGAAATAGAAATGTCCCTGCGCATCGAGGACGAATTCAATCGTGCAGATGTTGGAGCATCCCAGCAGACGCCCGATCGCAAGCGCCTGTCGCCACAGGTCTTCACGCTGTGCGTCGGTCAGGTATGGCGCCGGTGATTCTTCGATCACCTTCCGATGGTTGTGCTGGATCGTGCCATCGCGTTCGCCCAGATGCACCAGATTGCCGTGGTGGTCGCCGACAATCTGGACTTCCAGATAGTGCGCCGGGAGAAACGCTTCTTCCAGGTAGAGCCGTTCGTCACCGAATGCGGTCAGCGCCGCCGAATGCGCATGCTGCGCGATGCTTTCCAGGTGTGTCGGCTCACGCACCAGGCGTGTGCCATGGCTGCGCCCGCCACTGTACGACTTGAGCACCAGCGGGTAGCCGAGTCGTGCAGCGGCGGCGTGCAACGCATCGCCTTCCGATGCGCGATAGGCTTGCAGTGAGTGGCGTGGCACAGCGAAACCGGCAGCGCGGACGGTTTCAAGCGTGGCGATTTTGTCGCGCACACGCGCCAGTGCTGCGCTAGACGGCCCGATGAACACAATCCCGGCTTCCTCACATGCACGCGCAAACGCATCATGTTCGGCGAGGAAACCGTAGCCGGGATGGATCGCATCCGCACTACAGTCGCGCGCAATCTGAACCAGCGCCGGGGCATCGTGATAGGTCGCGCCCGAACTCAGACGCACGCACGCATCAGCCAGGCGCACATGGAGCGAACTGAGGTCGGTGTCGTCATAGAGCGCGACGGTTCGAATGCCCATGTCGCGGCAGGTGCGTATGATGCGAACGGCAATTTCGCCCCGGTTGGCAACCAGAAGAGTGCGAAACATGATCATACCTCTCAGGACGGCGAGATGCCGTGCTTCCGCGGCACATGCCGCTCACGCTTCGACAGGGTGACTTCCAGCGCCTTGATCAGCACCCGCCGCGAATCGCGCGGCTCGATGACATCGTCGATCAACCCGCGCGCGGCGGCGACATACGGGTTGTTGAAACGCTCCTGGTACTCTTCGACCAGTTCGCGTCGCTTTGCCTCCGGGTCGGGCGCACTCTTGACTTCGTTGCGGTACAGGATGTTGACCGCTCCCGCCGCACCCATCACCGCAAGCTCGGCGTTGGGCCAGGCGTACAACAGGTCGCCGCGCAACCCTTTGCTGCTCATCACGCAGTAGGCGCCGCCGTAACTCTTGCGCAGAATGATCATCAGTTTGGGGACGACCGCTTCGGAATAGGCGTAGATCATCCGCGCGCCGTTGCGGATGATGCCGCCGTATTCCTGATTGGTGCCGGGCAGGAAGCCAGGAACATCCTGCAAGGTGATGATCGGGACATTATATGTATCGCAAATGCGGATAAAGTGTGCCGCCTTGATCGACGCTTTGATATCGATACAACCGGCGAGCACCATTGGTTGGTTGGCGACGATTCCGACGACATAGCCATTGAGTCGCCCAAATCCGACGACCATATTCTGCGCCCAGAGGGCGTGCACCTCGAAGAAGCGCCCATCATCGAGAATGCTGCTGATCACCTTGCGGACATCGTAAGGTTTGGAGGGATCGACCGGAACGATCTCCTCCAGTTCCGGGCAGCGTCGCTCCGGATCGTCCACCGGGCGCACATACGGCGGGTCGTCCTGGTTGTTGAGCGGCAGGTAACTGAGCAGTTCGCGCGCCATCGCCAGGCACTCCTGATCGTCGCGCGCCAGGAAATGGCTGACGCCGCTTTCCTCAGCGTGCACCCGCCCGCCGCCGAGTTGCTCTTGCGTGACATCTTCCTGCATCACTGCCCGCACGACATCAGGACCGGTGATGAACATGTAGGCGTTTTCGGTCATGAAAATGAAATCGGTCAGCGCCGGTGAATAAACCGCGCCGCCAGCACACGGTCCCATGATCAGCGAAAGTTGCGGAATGACGCCCGACGCTTCGCAGTTTGCGTCGAAGATGCGCGCATACCCGCCAAGGCTATCGACGCCCTCCTGGATCCGCGCTCCGCCGGAGTCGTTGATGGCGATGAAAGGGCAGCCGTACTTCAATGCCATGTGCATCGCCTTGACGATCTTGTTGGCGTGCATTTCGCCAAGTGAACCGCCCATCACCGATGCGTCCTGCGCCGCCACGAATGCGCGACGCCCGTTGATCAATCCGAAGCCGGTCACAACGCCATCGCCGTAGCGGGAACGTTTCCCGCCGGGGTACACATCGTAGCGCGGGAGCACGAGCGTATCGATCTCCTCGAACGTGCCCGGGTCGAAGAGCAGGTCGATCCGCTCACGCGCCGTCAGACGCCCTTTCTTGTGTTGCGCTTCAACGTCCTGCGCCGTTCCGCGAGCAATCGCCTTGCGCTGGCGCAGTTTCTCGATGTATTCCTGCATACTCGTCATGATGAAACTCCATCTCCAATCCGTCGCACTTCTGCAATCGGAACGGCGGCGTGGGTCGCCTGTTCGCTGTCTGCGGTCGCAAGGGTAATCACAAATCTGCCGATCTGTCGCCACCAACCGCAGCGAACGGTTGCGTTCAGGTCAGGGGAGCATATCACCGTCACCGGCGCCCATCCGTCCGCCACCGGCTCTTCGGGCAGACAGATAATGTAGCGCGTATCCACCGTCAAGCCGCGACGGATCGACTTGAGAGCGGCTTCCTTGGCGCTCCAGATCGCCGTCGTCAGCAAGGGTTGCGCCGATGGCGGCGCCCGTTGCACCCGCTCGATCTCTGCGTCAGTAAAGAAATCTCTCACGAATGCGGGATTGCGCTGCTCGATATATTCGATGTCGGCGCCTGGACGGTGCCCTGGAACGTCTGTCAGCGCACAAAAAGCGTGCCCATTGCTGTGGCTGATCGAGATCGCCAGCCGATTGATGAAGGCATATCCGTTTCGACTGTGCAGACGGGGTGCACCGTCTGGATCGGTTGTGATCACGATGTCGCTCAATGCGGGTCGCCGTCCGGTGATCGACTCAATATACTGTGCTGTCAGACGCTTCGCCGTCCAGCGTCCCAGCAACCAGTCGCGGCGGCGCTTGTCGCGTTTCAGCGATTGGAAACGCACCTGCTCGCCGGTGCTGAGCATCCCTTCCGGGACTTCAGCGCAGGCGAGTGCAGGATGATCGGCGAGCGTCTGGATCAGCCAGTGCATCATGGAGTAGACCTGTGAGGCGGGGCGTCAGGACCGGCGGAGAATACGCCTGACGCCCCGCATACGGTGAGATTACACATTCACCTCGCCCGGCAATCGCACCGTGCGATAGCCGCGCAGTTCGACATACACGTTGCCGTCGGTATCGACCACGTGCGCGTCATACGATGCTCCGTTATTGATGGCGGTGACAAGTGCATAGAGGCGTCGCCCTTCTGCTCTCTCCGGCTGCCGGTAGATAGCAACGCTCCCGATGGCAGCTGGCAGCGCCATTGCGCGATGCGTCACCATTTCCCACATGCCAGCCGTCTGGAAGCAGAGTTCGATCAACCGCGGCGCAATCAGCATTGGCGTCTCCGGCACGCTGTTCGGCGGTAATCCGTCGGTCATCAACGCCACTGCCTGATCGCCCATCACGCCGACACGCTCCATCACCTGGTACGCCGGACCGTGGAAGTAAACCCGGTAGATGCGTTCACGGTCGATGTCGAGCGCTTCAGCAGACGGCGGCGTGAAGTCGATCATCCGCCCCTCGACCGGCGCCGTCGTGAGGTGCACCTCACCGACGAAGTGAGTATCGAAGCGCGGCGGCATATCGGGGCGCGGTTGCACCATACCGCGCAACGTCGTCTTCGCTACCAGCGTTCCATTGCCGGTGGGATGGATCGTCGCGCTCAGGTAGAGCGTGCGCGGTTGACTGCGGTGGAACTTGAACGGGCTGCTGAACTGCTCGGTGATCGAGGCGACGCGGAAGCCCGGCGCCAGGATGGTGGCCAGTTCGGCAAATGCTTCGGTTCCCATCACGCCCGGCAGCACCGGCACCCCGTCGATCTGGTGATCGTAGAGGAACGGTTGCTCCTTTGGATCAAGGGTCGTTTCCACCTCGATACCGCCGTACAGTTTGCAGGCTTTGACCGACCCGATCATCAGGCGACCGCCGGTATCGACCTTTGACGGGTCAAGTCCGCCAGTCTCGTCGAACTCCGCCCCCAGGATGCCGAGTCGCTGCCCGACGACGATTTCGCCACGGAAGGCGCTCTGCGTCAGTTCGCGGCGGATCGTCGGGATACCGGCTTCCGGCGGCAGCATGTCGATGCCAGCCATTTCCATGATCTTTGGAATGGACCCGCGGGTTGCCATCCCGATGCCGCCCCACGCAGTCCAGTCAATAGCGATACCGCGCGTCTCCGGTCGCCACGAGCGCATACTGCTCGTCACCTTGCAGAGCAGGTCGTTGGCGGATGAGTAGTCGGACTGACCGCTGTTGCCGAAGCGACCGGCGACCGAACTGAACACGACCACCGCGCCGATCGGCATACCTTTCGCCGCATTCAGGATGCTGAAGTAGCCGTCCGCCTTGATGTCGAACACCAGGTCGAACTCCTTCGGCTCCTTGTCTGGCAGCGCCTTGGAGATCTCAATCCCGCCGGCGTGCAGCAGGACATCGATCCGCCCATAGCGCTCGCGCACATCGGCGATGACCGCAGCAACGCCAGGACCGTCGAGCAGGTTGACGCTGAAGTAGTGCGCCGTACCGCCTGCGGCTTGAACCGCCTCGATAGCGCGCAGCGCCGCCTCTTCACGCTCGATTGCCAGGATCTTGCGATCGATCATGACCGGCGTCGGTCGCTCGCCAGCCGCGCGGAAGTCGTCGATCAACTTGCGCTTGAGCGCCTCTTTGTCCTGGCGGAACAGCGCAATGTTGGGATCGTCCGGGTCCGGCTTCGGCGTCAGGTCGAGCAGGTAGAAGATACCGCCCGACGCCGCTGCGAGATCGGCAGTGATCGCGGATGTGATGCCGCCAGCCGCGCCGGTGACAACGAAAACAGTATCTTTGCCGGGGTGCATTCCTGGGGCGCCATCGACTGCCGGGCGCTCCTCGAAGGTGACCGTGTAGCGCAAACCGTCACGGTAGCCAACTTCGACAACACCGGGATCGAAGAGGGTCTCGGCAATCAGCAGGTCTGCCGGTTCTGCTGTCTTGCGTCCCGGTTCGAAGTCAACCGCTTTGACCAGAATGTTCTGCCGTTCGCGCTTGTACGACTTGGTGCATCCGACGACGGCGCCGCCGAGAGGTGCGCTGGCGCCCTCCGGTCCGTAGCCGTGCAGACCGCCGAGCCGCGTTGCCGAAACCAGGAATGTGCCGGGTCCGACAAGCGTGTCATACAGCGTTCGCAGGGTCAGGTAGAGGTTCTTGACACGCACCCGGTTATGCTCGCGCCACGTCGCCAGGTCCATGTCTTCAATTGCCGGTTCGACATCGAGCGCTGGCAGCCAGTAGACGCCGTGGATCGGTCCTTCTGCCAGCCAGCCTTTGAGTTGCTGTTCGAGCGCTTCGGCGGATGGTGGTTCGTCGAACACCAGCGTGCCGACGCCGCGCTTCTCCAGCCGGTTGAGCAACGCCTTGCCGACGCCGCCGCGATCCATCATCACGACGACGCGCGTGTTGCCGTCGAGTGCGACGCCGGTTGGTTTGCACAGATCGATGGGCGGACGCAGCGCCGGCACAACGACGCGGCGCGGAACCATATCGGCGTTCTCGACCGGAGCGAGCGTCACCGCTGGTCGGGCTGCGGGTGCCGGAGCGGTCGGTGCAGCAGGAGCAGCGACCGGTGCAACCGGGGGCGCTGGCGCCTCTCCCGACGGCTTGAGGTCGGGTCGGCGGTCATAGACGAAGTTGATCACGTGGCGCAGGGTCGGATAGTCGCGCAGTTTCAGGTCCTCGACGCGCTCGATGCCGAACGCCTCGCGGATGGCGGCGAAGGTTTCCGCCTGCTTGACGGTATCAACCCCCAGGTCAGCCTCAAGATCGAGGTCGAGTTCGAGCATCTCCGGCGGGTAGCCGGTCTTCTCCGCCACGACCGTCAGCACCTTCGCAGTGACCGGGTCTGCCGTAACCGCAGTTGCGGGTGCAGGCGTTGCCGCAGCAACCGCTGCAGACGGCGCCGCCGGTTCAGGCGTCGGTGCAGTGGTCGGCTTGAGGTCGGGTCGGTGTTCATAGACGAAGTTAATCACGTGGCGCAGGGTCGGATAGTCGCGCAGTTTCAGGTCCTCGACGCGCTCGATGCCAAACGCCTCGCGGATGGCGGCGAAGGTTTCCGCCTGCTTGACGGTATCAACCCCCAGGTCGGCTTCCAGGTCGAGGTCGAGGTCGAGCATCTCCGTTGGATAGCCGGTCTTCTCCGCCACGACCGCCAGCACACGCCCGGTCACCGGGTCGGCGACCGGCGCCGGTGCTGCCGCCGGTGGAACTGGCGCCGTCGCGGGTGCAGGCGTTGCCACGGGTGCGGCGACAGCCGTCGCCGTTGCTGGCGCAGGCGCTGCCGACGGCTTGAGGTCGGGTCGGCGCTCGTAGACAAAGTTGATCACGTGGCGCAGAGTCGGGTAGTCGCGCAGTTTCAGGTTCTCGATCCGCTCGATATTGAATGCCTCCCGAATGGCGGCGAAGGTTTCCGCCTGCTTGACGGTATCCACCCCCAGGTCAGCCTCCAGGTCGAGGTCGAGGTCGAGCATCTCCGGCGGGTAGCCGGTCTTCTCGGCCACGACCGCCAGCACCTTCGCGGCGACTGGATCGACTGCCGGTGCTGCTGCGGGTGCGGGCGTTGTCGCAGGTGCGGCAGCGGCCATCGCCATTGCTGGCGCAGGAGCGGGCGCTGCCGACGGCTTGAGGTCGGGTCGGCGCTCATAGACGAAGTCGATCACGTGGCGCAGAGTCGGGTAGTCGCGCAGTTTCAGGTTCTCGATCCGCTCGATATTGAATGCCTCCCGAATGGCGGCGAAGGTTTCCGCCTGCTTGACGGTATCCACCCCCAGGTCGGCTTCCAGGTCGAGGTCGAGGTCGAGCATCTCCGGCGGGTAGCCGGTCTTCTCGGCCACGACTGCCAGCACCTTCGCGGCGACCGGATCGACTGCCGGCGCTGCTGCGGGTGCGGGCGTCGGCGTCGGGGCGGGAGCAACCGCAGGCGCAGGTGCGGATGGTGCAACCGCGGGTGCGGTGACGGCTGGTGCGGATGGTTTGAGTTCCGGTTTCTGCTTGTAGACGAAGCCGACCACATCGCGCAGGGTCGGGAAGTCGCGCAGTCGCAGATTTTCGACCTGCGGGATGCCGAATGCTTCACGCACTGCAACGAACGTTTCCGCCTGCTTGACCGTATCGACCCCCAGGTCAGCCTCCAGGTCGAGGTCGAGGTCGAGCATTTCCGGCGGGTAGCCAGTCTTCTCGGCCACGATTTGCAGCACTTTTGCCGTTACCCCATCCACCTCGGGTGCGGCGACAGCCGGTGCAGGCGCAACCGGTGCAGGCGCAACCGGTGCAGGCGCTGGCGCAATCGGCGGCGCAGCGACCGGTTCGGCGACCGGGGGTGGTGGCGCGACCGGCGCCGTCTCAACCGGTTTGCCATTGATTGGCGCGGGAGCAACCGGCGCAGGCGGCGGCTCAACTGGCGCTGGCGGAGGAGGTGGCATGATCGGTGTGGGTTGAGGCGCGGGCGCGTACTGGATCGTCGCTGGCGCAACGGTCACACCGTCACCCGGTGCAGCGGCGCGCAGGGTCGGTCCCGTACCGGGCTGCCATGTACTGGGCGCGGGGCGGCGCGCTGGCGCACCTTGCGCCTTGACGCGCAATACACGTTTCACCACTTCCGTTTCGGCGCGATCATACCCGCTCACCTGATCGAGCCAGTAATCGTAGCGCGCGCGGTTATCGACGCGATCGACGCTTCCGGGAACGCGGCGCAGCAGCGTCATTGCAATCTGCGAGCCAAAGCCGGCTGCCAGGTGCAACGCATACTGGACCGGGTAGCGTCCGCCACGGCTCAGGTTCAGCGTGCCCAACTCAGGATCGACCTCCTTGTAATTCGGAACCGGAGGCACGATACCGTGTTCGAGGATTTTGACAGCAATGACATCTTCGATGCCGACCCCCATCGGGTGTCCGGTGAAGCCTTTGGTATTGGCGACAATCACCTGATTCGCCGCCTCGCCGAAGGTCTTGCGGAGCGCGACCACTTCTGCCGATGCGCTGCCGCCGCGCGCCGGGGTGAACGTCTCGTGCGAGACGAAGACCAGGTGCGGCGCAATCGCCCGGCGGTCGATGCCAAAGCGTCGTTCGGCAGCGGTCATCAGGCTGTTCATCACACCGGAAATGTGCTCGACATCGAGGCGTGTGCCGTGGAAGGCGCTGTTCGCCACTTCTGTGCTGAGCACCTCGACAATGCCGCGCATACCACGTTCGCGCACCGCATCTTCGCTTTCGACCACCAGCGCGCAGGCGCCCATCCCCAGGAGCATTCCGTGGCGGCGGCGGTCAAAGGGGAGCGCCGCCTCTTCAACGCGGTCATCAGTTGCAGCTGCGCCGGTTGCCAGGAAGCCTGCGCCGATCCATCCCAGCAGGTGGTCGCTGGTCACATTGTCGGCGGCAATCACCAGCACGCGACGGCAGCGCCCGGAGCGGATCCAGTCTTCCGCGATACCGATCGCCTGGGTGGTCGCCGCACAGGCGGCATTGACGTGGGTGTTCGGACCACGTGCGCCGATATATTCAGCGAACTGGCTATGTCCCATCGCCAGGATGCGGAACAGGAACCGCCGGTCGAAGACATACGGCTCGCGTTCCAGCAGGCTGCGCAGTTCACCGATGCGCCGGACGATTTCGCTCAGTGTTGCAGGGTCGGTCGTCGTCTGGCGGAGCGCCTCCAGCATCTCCAGTTGTTCACGGCGGTGTTCGTAGATGTAGTACCGTTCAAACTCTTCCGCAACCCGGTCCAGACCTGGAAACGCCGAGGCGAAGATCACGCCGGTTTCATCGCGCAGGGCTTCGGGCAACATCCAGCGATCCGGCAGGTCTTTCCCGGTGGTTGTCCGGCGGTAGGTCTGCACCAGTGGAATGCCCGCTTCGCGCAGCGCATCGAGACCGGCAGCCATCGCCAGTTGGGTCGTTGAGTCGAGCGCCTCGACAAGTTTGGCGGGCACGCCATACTCTTCACTGAGGTTGAACGGTCCGGGGCGTCCGGCAAGGCGAATAACCTCGTCAGGTTCAGTCAGCGTCTCAAAACTACCGCTGCCATCTTCGCTCTTGACGACGCGCGTGATATTACGCGCCAGCATCTGGCGGCGGAAACGCTCCGGGATCAGGTCGATAAACTGCTCGCCGTGCAGGATGCGCAACGCATTCTGCTCATCCATCACCGGTTTCCCGGCGCCGGGCAGACCCAAACCCGTGCCTGAAATGACGACCGAACCGGTTGGCGGCAGATTGCGGTCGTACACCAGCGCGCCGGGTGTTGCGGGGTGCTGCACGGCTTGCGCACCCTGGAGCGCCTGGACGAGAAGTTTCCCAAGCGTATCGATCGGTATGCCGTTGACCATATTCGCCTCTTCAGTGGTTGGTCGTGCCGGTGCGCTGGCGACAGCCGTCGCGCTGGCAACCGGCGCGGGTGTTGACGCCGGTGCACTGACAACCGGCGCGGATGCGGGTACAGGTGCGCTGACGACCGGTGCGGAGGCGCTGGCAACCGCTGGCGTCGCAGCAGACGCAACCGTCGCAGCGACCGTGGCGCCGCTCTGTACCGCGCCGTCCTGGCGGGTGGTGATTGTCTCATCGACGAGACCATATCCCGCTGCATAGAGACCGCAGAGCGCCTGGTTGAAACTCTGAAGCGTCCCGGTCTTCGGATGGTTGGTAAACAGCGACACCACATCGGGCTTACTGCCCAGCACGTCATCAACGAACCCCTTGAGCGCCTTCTTGGGACCGACTTCGACGAAGCAGCGCACCCCCTCGCGGTAGAGGGTTTCAAGCCCCTTGACCCACTGAACCGGTGATGCAATCTGCTTTTCGAGAATATCCTTGATCTCTTCGACCGTGGTTGGATAGACTTCACCGGTCACATTCGCAACCAGCGGGATGCGAGGCGGAGTGATATGGAAGCGGTCGAGCTGTTTCCGCAGCGGACCAGAAGCCGGCGCGACGATGCGGGTATGGAAAGCGTGGCTGACCGGAATGCGCTGCGCCTGATACCCTTTCTGCGTAAAGACCTCAATGACCCGCTCGACGGCTTTGCTGGCGCCACCGATCACCACCTGATTGTACGAGTTGATATTGGCAGGAATGACATACCCATCGATCTCATTCAGGGTGCTCAGCACCACATCGAGCGGCGCCATCACGGCTGCCATCCAGCCATTATCATCGACCTTCACCCTGCTCATCTCGGCGCCGCGCGCCGCCGACGCCTCCAGCGCCTCGGCGAACGGCATGACGCCAGCCGCATTCAGTGCAGCATACTCGCCAAGCGAGTGCCCCATCACCATATCCGGCTCGAAGCCGTATTCCTTGAGCAGGCGGCAGAGCGCAGCGTCGAGCATCAGCATCGCCGGTTGCGTAATCGCCGTCTGCATCAGGTCGTACTCAGCCTTCTTGAGCGCGTCGGGGTCATTTGCATCAACATAAATGTAACTGGTGAGCGGTTTGCCCAGGATCGGCGTCATCACCGCATCACCTTCTTTGATCACCTCAGCGAACGCCGGTTCACTGAGGAGTTCTCGCCCCATATTGACGTACTGACTGCCCTGACCGGGGAAGAGGAAGGCGATCTTGCCGGGTTTGGGACCGCTGCCGCGGAAGACGCCCTGCGCCTGCAATGACTTCCAGGCCGCAGGACTATCGAAACCGGCCGCTTTCTGCGCTTTCTTCAGACGATCAAGCAGTTCGTCGTGATTGCCGAAGTCGATCACCACACGTTCCGGTTGCGCCAGTTCGTTCGGGTCGGGCGGCGCAACCGGCGGCGTCCAGCCACCCTCGACTTTGTGGTAGATCGCATCGATTTTGTCCTTCAGCGCTTTTGGCGTTGGCGCTCCGATCGCCAGAACGCCGCGCAGCGGCATCTTGCCGGAGCGCAACTGCGGTCCAGCGGGAGGTGGGGCGCTGGCGGTCACCGTGGACGAGGCAGTACTCATAGCGACCGTCGTGCTGCCAGTTGCGACGGTTTGAGAAACGGCGGCGCTGGCGTAGACCTTCGGCTCGGTGCGGATCATTCCCGGAATATACTCCTCGAGAACGATGTGGAAGTTGGTGCCGCCGAAACCATAGGCGCTGACGCCGGCACGCCGTGGCGTGTTGCCGCGGCGCTCCCACTCGCGCGTTTCGGTGAGCAGGTAGAACGGCGTCGCGTTGAAGTTGATATTCGGGTTCGGCTTTTCGCAGTTCAGGGTTGGCGGCAGGATCTTGTGATAGATCGCCATCACCGCCTTCAGCAACCCGGCTGCTCCCGCCCCCGCCTTGAGGTGTCCGATATTGCTCTTCACCGAACCAAGCCCGATGCTGCCGCGCTCCGCCCGACCAAAGCAGGCCGACAGACTCTCAACCTCCACCACATCGCCGACGCGCGTGCTGGTGCCGTGCGCCTCGACCAGCGTCGCCGTCGCCGGGTCGAGACCCGCATCCTGCCAGGCGCGCTCGACGGCGAGGATCTGCCCGATCGGGTTCGGTGCGGTAATACCTTTCCCCTTGCCGTCGGACGAACCGCCGACGCCGCGGATGACGGCGTAGATCCGGTCGCCGTCACGTTCAGCGTCGGCGAGCCGTTTGAGCAGGAAGGCGGCGGAACCTTCGCCCATCACAAAGCCATCGGCGCCATCGCCGAACGGTCGGGTGCCGGTGGCGGAGAGCGCACCAATCTTGCAGAATTTCACAAACGTGCTGGGTCCCATGTTGCGATCAACGCCGCCGCTCACCACCGCGTCGCACTGATGGTTGATGAGTTGTTCGCACGCTGCATCGATTGCCGCGAGCGTCGAGGCGCAGGCAGCATCGGTGATGAAGTTCGGACCGCGCAGGTTCAACACGTTCGCCACGCGCCCTGAAACGATATTTGGCAGTTCGCCAGGCATCGTATCCTCAGTGACCGGCGGGAGACTGCGGTCGAGTTCTGCGTGCCATTGGGCGATCAGCGCCTGCTGCACGTCTCGCGGCAGGCGGCGCCAGGCTTCAGTGCGTTCGAGCAGATGGACATAGTCGGGGAACACAATGCGCTGGTGCGTAATATAGTGCAACTCACCCCCCATTGCCGTTCCCAGAATGACGCCGGTGCGGTCGGTATCAAGCGGACGTTCGGGGTAGCCGTAGTCGGCAAGCGCTTCGGCAGCGATTGTCACTGCCCACTGCTGCCCTTCGTCCATCGCAGCGGCAACGCGTGGCGGTATCTTAAAGCGCTTCCAGTCGAAGGTGAAACCGCGCACCCAACCACCGATCTTCGAATAGGTCTTGTCCGGCGCAGCAGGGTCGGGATCGTAGTAATCCGCGATGCTCCAGCGCTCCGGCGGCGTTTCAGTAATACTGTAACGCTTGTTCAGAATATTGTTCCAGAAGGCGAGCGCATTGGGAGCATCGGGAAGGATCGCGCCCACCCCGACAATTGCAATCGCTCGTTCTGCTGAGTCACTCATCGTTGTCTCCCTTTCAGGTTGCCGGGAATGCCTCGACCAGTTTCGCCGCAACAAAGTCCATATCTGCGATCTGCCCTGCCTGCGCCGCAAAGATGGCGGGCAGGTTGAGCGTATTTGCCAGGTTCGGATCGGTCTGACCGGCGCCGATCAGCCAGGCAAGCCCATCAGTTGCCACCTTATACGCCGCCATGCGCGCAAAAATGCGGGCAAGCGCCTGTTCGGTCGGAAGATCAAGCCCGGAGGCAACCGTCGGTTTGCTGGTCACGCGCTCACTGAAGATTGCCGCAGTTTCTGCCCAGGCGATCAGTTCACCGAGGCGGAACAGGATATGCTGATTGCGCGTCAGGCGGTCGATACGGGCGCGTTCGAGGATATTCGCCAGCGCATGCATCGCCAGCGCAGCGACGTTCGCGCCATTGTTCGGCTCGCGCTGATGCGCCTGTTCGACCCGCGCCGCCCAATCGTGGTAGTACGCACCTTTGGTCTTCAGATGGAATTGCCAGCGATCGCGCGCAATCGTCCACTCCATGATTTCGGACGTGCCCTCATAAATGCAGGTAATGCGCACATCACGCTTGATCTTCTCGACCATGTACTCTTTGGTGTAGCCATAGCCGCCGTGGACCTGAATGGCATCTTCGGCAGCCTTGTTGCCGGCTTCGGTCGCCATGTACTTCGCAACAGCGCCTTCGGTCTGCTGCTGATCGTTGCCGCCGTCGATCGTTTCGGCAACCCACTCGATATAGTGGCGCGCCGCTTCAAGCCGCGCGACATTCGGCACAATCAGTTTGTGGGTCAACCCCTGCTGCTGGCTGAGCGGCTTGCCGCCCTGAATGCGTGTTTGCGCATAGCGAATGGCGCGCCGCATCGCTTCCCAACCGGCGCCAAGTCCAAATGACCCGACCATCAGGCGGGTATACCCGAAGACTGCCGCCGCCTGCGCCAGTCCTTTGCCTTCCACGCCGCCGACCAGGCGATCGGCGGGCACGAAGACCTCATCGAGGAACAGCGCCGCAGTATTGGAGGCGCGAATGCCATGCTTATCTTCCGGTTTGCCTTTGGTGAAGCCGGGTGCGTCGTGCTCGACGATAAACCAGGAAATGCCGCCGGGCGCGTTTGCAAGAATGGTATAAATCTTTGCGACGCCGCCATTCGAGATCCACTGTTTTCGCCCGCTGATCTTGTAACCGATCACCTTGCCGTCTTCCACCACAGGTACGGCTTTGGTGGTGAGCGTCGCCAGGTCGGAACCGGCTTGCGGCTCGGTTGCCCCGTAGGCAACCAGCAAGCCCTCCTCGGCGATGCGCCCCATCCAGTATTTCTTCTGCTCCTCCGTACCGCCGACCGTGATCGGGTCAGTGCCGAGGAATGTCGCCAGAACGCCGGTGGCGATACCCAGGTCAATTGCAGCCATCGCCTCTGAAACCCGGTAAATATCGTAGGCGCCGCCGCCCAGACCGCCGTACTCCTCTGGGATGAACAACAGATGAATGCCCAGTTTGTCGGGGTCGTACAGGTCTTTCAGAACTTCGGCGGGGAATTCGTCGTTATGATCGAGTTGGCGGAGATATTCGGGCGTCAACTTTCGCGCTGCATATTCGCGCAGCGTCGCCAGAACCATATCAAGCGTCTCAACGTCCAGAGTGGTCATTGCCTGCTCCTCCTCACAACGTACCGCACGGTACACTTTGCACCTGACTTCACGGAAATCCGTTGCAGATTGTAGCGATGCGCACTGCGCCATGCAGGAAAGAACCATCTATCGTATGGAAAGAAGTCTTCACCTGTCTGTAACTTTTGCGGTACACTGCGCATCATGAGAAACACACCTCACACCACACCGCTCCTCATCGGACTGGCGCTGCTTCTGGTGCTGTATCTCGCCGTGAGCGCCTGGATCGGCGCCGGCGAGCAGGAACGTCTGTCCAGAGAGCGTCAACGTAGTGCAGCGCGCGCCTTGTGGGAAGGACGTCCCTTCCGCGATTACCAACTGGTGGTTGAAGATGGCGACTGCACCTACGACGTAGTGGTGCGACGGGGACAGATCGCCGGCAGGTACCGCGACAGTTGCAATCTTCGCGCGCGCACGATCGAAACACTCTTCCTCGTTGCCGAAGGCGACGGCACTGTAACGCCTGTCTGTGGCATTCACGGATGTATATGTGAAACGCACATTCGTGTTCTTGCCACCTACGATCCGGTATTGGGTTACCCGCGTTCACTCGTCATCGAAGCGACGCTCCGACCGAACTGGCGCCACCAGGACTTCTGGCGCAATGTTTTGTCCAGCGGTATCGCCCTGTGCCGTGGCGCGAGCCAGCGAACGATCAGCGTGTTGTACGTCGCTGCTGCAACCTGAGTCTGCGAGGCAGCAACGTTCAACGTTCCTGGATACCGATATGACGTGAATGAACTGGCGAGTGGTTCGGAATGTCGTGGCGTGGATCAGAGCAATGCACCGCTGATCAGGTTCATCGACGGTTCTTATTCTGACATAAAGCGCGCAAGATTGCAACCTTTTCTTGCGGTCATCAGACCACGATCGCGGTCTGTGCGCTGAGCGCTCCCTGATTTCGTAAGTGTTCACATGCCTTTCGGGAGCGAGGGCATCGTGCCCTCACGGACGTGACGAGGGCGTCCCGCCCTCGCTCCCAGGCGCGTGTGTCGCCCCAGGTGTGTGTGAGCAGTTACCTGATTTCAGTCTTTTGACATACTACGATCTGGATTCGTACCTCATGCGCATTGGCACGTATCTTTCCGGTGCATATCTGCATTTGTATTCAGTAGAAAAGATTGTAAGGGAGGAAGCATCTATGGCGCGCGTTGTTTGCCTGTCCGACACGGTCTCACTGGTGCGTGCAGTGCGTGAAGAAATCGCCGCCTGGGGGCATACCCTGTACCCGTTCCCATGCTCCCGTCTCAATGATGCGCTCCGGCGGGCGGTGCGACAGGCATCGCCAGATGTTATCCTCCTCGAATTGTCCGGCGCTACCGATAATCCACACATCTACTTCTTCCTGCGCGCCGATCAATCAACCCGCAATGTTCCGGTGATCTTCCTTTCCGCCACTCCTGATCTTGCGGTGTTTGCCGAAGCGCTCGGCGCCGATGGCAGTCTCCGCATTCCCTTTGAGCGTGCGATGCTTCGTCGCGTACTCGGCAACTATCTGGATATGCCCCGCGTTGTTGATACGCCGCGCATCGAAGTTCCCCGCCCGACAATCCAGCGCTACGCATCGTTGCTGCAACGCCCACGGTTAATGACAGTGGCTGCGCCAGCCTGGTAGCCTGTCAGCCGGGTGTGGCGGCGCCTGTGCAACCAGGTTTTGCCGTTGGTGTTGATCGTGACCGCTGCAAAGACGCAACAGACTCGCAGCGCTCCATGACTTTGGTCCTGTTCGCCGATCCTCCGTTTGTCCCGTTGTATCTGGACACAATGACCTCTTTTATGAAACGCCGGTTCATGGTATCCTGCCGCCCGGCATATGCGTACGCATTCACCATTGTATGATGATGAAAGGAGTGCCACGATGGCTCCCCGCCCTCAGTCAGCAGCCAGCCGCGCCCGTCGAGCGCAGGAGCGTCTCCGTGTATGCGGCGGCGGCGATACCCTGCCCGCTGTGCTCACCTCACACGATGCAATCGCCTGCCTTGGGCGGGCGTGGTTCCACCATCTGTTGCGCCGCAATGCTCTGCCGGGTGTGCAGGTGATACGGTTCGGCGTGTGGCGCTGCGCACGCGAAACGTTTCTGACATGGCTGGCGGAGGTGGCGAACGAAGTCACCCTGCCGACGGAAGATGTTGTCGGTACACCCGTGCGTAGCGTCGGCACAGTCCGCACAACTGCCAGGGTGCGTCGTCGCAGTGCAACAAAGTAGGGGCGCAGCGCCGCTGCGCCCCCCACGCCCCCCACGCCCCCGCACCACGTGCGTGCCCGGTGTTCGTTGTGCGCCCGTGGTGCGCCGCTGCGCCCCCCACGCCCCCCACGCCCCCGCACCACGTGCGTGCCCGGTGTTCGTTGTGCGCCCGTGGTGCGCCGCTGCGCCCCCCACGCCCCCCACGCCCCCGCACCACGTGCGTGCCCGG
>Ga0209162_1001398_pt1 | contig 23796 bp, 19 predicted proteins | sample YNPNPMetaG_FD_187121 | JGI IMG/M metagenome (GOLD analysis project Ga0209162, IMG submission 187121) | Anoxygenic and chlorotrophic microbial mat microbial communities from Yellowstone National Park, USA - YNP NP MetaG (SPAdes) (version 2) ...
CAACATGTTTCCATAACCATATCCCGAAATTCGGAACAACTGAAACGGATAATGTCGTGAATAATCCGATACCGCTTGATATCGCCAATGACATGTTCGATACGGACGCGAACAGATGAGATACGCCGGTTTTCCTCCTTTTCCTGCGGCGTGAGCGTTCCATTGCGCGGCTTCTTCTTTGGCTGCATGATCTGCACACCAGGCAGGCTAAATCCTTGAAATCCGGCGTCTTGATCGAGCATCCTCCCTGTTGGAAGGGTATATCTCGCTTCATCCGCGATACATTTATCATGTACCCTTCCTTCGGAGGTGTCGCTCAAAAAGTGAATAGAGCCAAAAGAATCGACAAGAAGCACGTTTTTGAGCGTCTGCCGTTGCTTCTTGCCGCTGTAATACAACTCTCGGTCGACGTTGTCGCTCGGACGATCCATGGGACGTTCTACGCCGTCATGGATAAAAAGGGGGGTGCATCCGTCGCATGCGACGGTTCTTCGTGCGACGGTTCTTCATGCGACGGTTCTCCGTGCAATTGCCGCACCAAGTCGTCAGCAGTGCGCGCAGGCAAGAGATGTTGCTGTGAAAGCGCATCGTTAAGCGCTCCGTGCAAAAGATGCACCCATGTGCTGACGTTTGATTGGCTCATGTGAAAGATGTGTCCATGCATCACGTGTGTCGGGTTTTGTTTTAAGGAGGTCAACATAAAGAGCAACGTATCTTCCGTCGTCGGAAGCGGCGAGTTTGCATAAGAAACGGAGCGACGGCAATATCGGACGTGACCATCAATCGTACGACGTTGCATATACGCTTCAAATGCAGCATGGAAGATTGGAACCAACGCGTGAAACTCATCGGCGGTCAGTCCGGTCATAGAACGTAATTTCGCCGGATTTTCAATAATGGATCGATATTTGCACATCGCGTTTCCCTCCATTTTAGTTCGTATGAACATAGTAGACCACTCAACCTTGATGAAGTCTAATGACAACCTTAATAACGTTGGAAAGCTACTACAGCGTAAGGGTCTCAAGGTCTTTGACTTTCATCCGAATTCATGTCTTCCTTAACACTGAGAATATAAAAAGATACGAGGCAGCTCAGCCGTACTATCACCCTTTCGAGTCGCTGGTGAAGTTGCGTAATAATGAAATTTGGGACAGGCGATGCATTGAGATTGCTTTTGGAGATGATGAAATGAGAATCGCTATTATTGGACGAACCGAAATACTCTACGAAACAGCAAAACTTCTAGTGCGTCGAGAGCACGAGATTGCACTCATCATTACCTCTAGGGCTGCTCCAGAGTATACTCGATCAGAGCATGACTTCAAAGATCTGGCTAAGCAGTTTTCTGTACCGTTTTTCTGCACGCCGAGAATTATCGAGACTCGAGATGTAATTTGCTCACTTTCTTCGATCCATGTGGGAGTCAGCATGAACTATCCTACTGTTATTCCTTCAGAGATTATTCAGCTCTTTCCTCTCGGCATATTGAACGCCCATGGGGGTGACCTTCCCCGCTATCGAGGAAATGCCTGTCAGGCCTGGGTTATACTGAATGGAGAAGAGCGCGTTGGTCTATGCATTCACAAAATGATTGGGGAAGAACTGGATAGTGGTGACATTATCGTTCGGGACTATTACCCTCTTACTCTGGAAACAACAATAACAGAAGTTTATAGTTGGATGGCTACGAAAAATCCTGCGCTATTCGTCCAGGCCCTTGATTTGCTGGCTGCTAACCCAACCTACATACTGGAACAACAGTCAAAAAATCCAGCCGATGCTCTGAGATGTTACCCACGCGCCCCAGAGGATGGTCACATTGACTGGAACCGAAGTGCAGTTGAAATCCTACGGTTAATAAATGCAAGTACCAGACCTTATGCAGGTGCCTTTACCTATCATAAAGGTGAAAAAGTAAGAGTATGGAGCGCTCATCTAGGCACACTTCCCTGTCCCAGTTGTTTTGTTCCTGGACAGGTTCTCTGGAAAAATTCGGATGGTTCTGTTGCTGTGGGTACGGGGAATTCGGGGGTTCTTTTGCTGGATGAGGTACAGAAGGAAGGATGTAACCCGTGCAAAGCAGCGGAGTTAGTGAAATCGTTGAGGGAGAGGTTTGGTAGGTGCTATGACAAAACCAGAGGTTGAAGTACGCACACTCCCATACCCATATAGAGGAGCAGTGGCTATTTCCAATGACGCTGAATTCATGTCTTTTGAATTTTTTGAGGCATTTTACTCTTTTCTGAACAGTAACAGGAAAACTGTTTTCGGTATCGGGCTAGGACTCCAGGTTACATCAAGCGTTTTCTTTTATTCTGATAAACCGTATAATCTCTCGTATTTTAATGGAATAGAGGTGAATGCTCCCAAAAACGGATATGCTCAACGTCTTTGCGAATATCTAAAAACTGGATGGATCGATACCAATCACGCTTATGGCGACTTCGACGGTGTAGGAGGATTTCAACGAGCGCACGCTATACGAGTCCTGGATGAAATCAATGCAAAACAAATACAGATCCCCTGCTTCACGAATCATGGTGATACCCTCAACATCCAGAACATAGGAATTGATGCTTTATACCACCAGGGAGATATACCGGACAGCAGAGCGTACCATGCGGACCTCCTTCATCAACTTGGAACTCGCTACGTATGGACTGATAGTGCAGTGTTCGCAAGAAGAACGAGAAGGTTTTTGTTTCTAAGAATTTCTTACCTTCATTTAAAACCGGTTATTGTCAAGCAACAGCTACAGGATGGTCAAGAATTTTTGGTTTTCAACCGATTCCGTTCCACTGGAGCGAATGCTCCCAATTTGTCGTCGCTAGGGTATCAGATAGAACAAGTTAACCTGGACGAGCTTTATCAGAGACGAGGTATCATTGTCCTTTATCAGCATCTGGGAGTTCTTGGTCGAAATGGCGGGAGGTGTTTTCCCGCAACGATAGAAGCGGTATGCTCGCGGCCGGAGGTTTTTCTCGCTCCCTGGCACAGGCTTGCGAGAGAGGTTCATGAGGGGCGTCTCTGGCTTCCTGCTCTGCATGTGCTTTTGCAGTACTGCGAAATGCTTTTATGTACTCGACTTTTTCGACGCGAAGACAATACTATCGAGGTTGTAACGGAGAGGGTGCCTCCAGAGCCAGAGGAATATTTTCAGGGGTTGACATTCTACATTGATGCAAGAGACAACGTGTCTCTTATTTACTGCGGAAGGCAGGTACCAATCGTTTACAACGGACCTGATGAGACGGGAAGATACTCGGTAACGGTCCCTCTTCGGAAGAAGGAGGATATCTGGTAATATGGATAGTGAAGAACCCCGGCTTCAGGCGATACATAATGCTGGTTGGGTTTTTCCGTTATCAGTCTGGGACACACTTGACACATATCAGAAGAGTTTTGCAGTTTCTGAATTAAGTGGGCAGCGCACCCTGAGTTATTACAAGTGTCGACTGGAGGCGATCAAGTTTTCCGGGAAGTCTCGCGTTTTAGATGCGGCTTGTGGCATAGGACAATGGTCTGTAGCGCTCGCTTCTTTGAACGAATCTGTTGAAGGTATCGATCTATCGGATATCAGGATCAACGTCGCTCAGAAACTGGCTTTAGCGCATAGTGCAAATTGCACGTTTAGTATAGGGAGGTTGGAGGAATTGCCCTATGGAAATGACTCGTTCGATGCGGTTTTTTGTTACGGTGCCTTCATGTTCACGAATATGGAACGAACTTTGCGGGAATTTGCACGAGTTCTGAAGCCTGGCGGAAGGATGTATCTCAATGCCAACTCATGGGGATGGTATGCTCATCTCTTAGTGGACAGGGGCTTACGGAAAATGAACTTTCCGCTTGCACGTGATGCTGCTAGAATGATTGCACGCACGTTCTTTCGTAGAAAGAGCCAGATTGTTGTCTCTGAACGCTATTTGCGCTCACTTTTCGCCACTGCGGGAGTGCAAATACTGGAGTTGGGAACAGAGGGAAGCATTTGTCTGTTTGAAAACTGTTCCCGGTGTCCTCAACCCGCCTATCCGACGCGGTTTTATGGTCTGCGCACTATGCTTGAAGTTCTTGGCGAGGTTGACTTTAAATGAGAATTGGTCTTTACGGCGGAGTAGCCAATAACATGTATGTCATGGCGAAGGCGCTTGCTGAAACAGATCACCAGGTTACGTTTGTGCGCGATGTATGGGACAACTACCCTTTCAGTCAGCCTGTTTGGGAGGATATGGAGTTCACTCTTACCTATGAGGAAGTAGCCGATACCGATGGTTTCAGCAGAGAGCGCTGGCAGGAAAAAGAGCAACTTCTCGGTTGGATACCGCCGCCATACGTAAAAACTCCGCCTTGGGATCGGAAATGGGGGAACCCTTCCAGCAAGAACGTTATCGGTCGATGCATGCGTGCTCTGGCGCGTATGCGAATGTTACATCTGAAACATGTAAGCGATCTGCTGGCACAGAACGATCTGCTGATTGTTTGTGGAATCGACGGAGAGATTCTGGCATCCAGGACGGAGCTCCCCTATATTATCTGGCCCCATGGAGGGGATATTCGGCTTGCAGCCGGTCTGGGCAGTCTGCCTGAAAAGTGGCGATCGCAACTTGTCGTTCGTTTTAAGCGTGCTTTGCTGAAAAGGGCGTTCATGAACGCGAATTTCGTGGGAAGCCACGATCCAACAGGAATTGGCGGGCACACAGGTAATATGTCGTTCTTTTTGGAACGGCTCAGGTTTGGCTGGCTGCCGATCCCGTTGAAGGAGCGTCGGCGTGACGAGCGCTGCATGCGACTCTCCTGCCTCAATGACCTCCTTTCATCACTCATGGGAGAAAGCGTGGCAGGCAAACTTTCAGCCGAAGAGTTGATATGCTTCATTCCATCCAGGGTAGACTTCTTCTGGAAAGGTCAGGATCGCCTTCTGCGTGCCCTTGCCGGAAAGGGACTTCCTGTTTTCCTGATATTTGCCGGATGGGGACAAGATTACGAAAGAGCCAGAGTCCTTGCCAGAGACTTCGACCTGGAAGATCGTACACTCTTCCTGCCGGTTGCACTGAGTAAACCGCTTTTGTTCAAACTCTTCGACTCCGTCGATCTTGTCATTGATCAGTTTCTGTTGGGATCTTACGGAACATCGGCAGTGGAAGCCATGGCTGCCGGGGTTCCGGTTATGATGGCGATAGATGAGCAGAGCTGGCACAGACGTGGATGGCTTCCTCCACCTGTGATTAATGTGAGCAGCGAGCAGGAGATAGCACAGGCCTTTATAGACATTCTTGATGGTAAACTTGACCTTGAGCAGTGCTCGCAATCGGTGAGAGAATGGTTTTCCCGAACCCATTCTTACAGTAGCTTTTTCCAGTACGTCAACTCTCTCTTTGAGCGAGTGGTGAGGGAGCATCGCAAGTGAGAGCCGTTCGACAGTTCTCCCTTTTTGCGGTCGCCGATATTCTTGGCCTTGGTATAGGAGTTCTGGTTTCACCAATCACCACACGACTCCTTACGCCATCGCAATATGGCGCCGTTCCCATTCTGGCTGCAATTTGGGCCGTTTTTTCCCTCATGCAGTACGGTGGGATGGATTGGGCTTTTCCTTTTTTCAGAAGCCGTCCTGATATATACAGTGCTGAGAAAGTTCGCGCTACGTCAACGCGCATCGTTCTGCTTGCAGTGCTTCTGACGTGGTCACTTTTCGGTCTCTGGCTTTTCTGGACAGATTACGGTCAAAGTAATGCACATATGTCAATACAGGAGGTGGTGCTCTACTTTCTTAGCATACCGCCGTCAGCGTTCATCGGCTGGCAACTCTATATCATGCGTTATGAATTGCAGGCTGCCGCTTTTGCCAGGCTTTCGGTTTTCGGCAGAGTCTTTCCGCCACTTCTTGCCATCCCAATGATGGTGATGGTCGATCAGGAACACCGCCTTGCACTGAACCTTCTCGCGGGATGCATCGTATCCTGGATCGTCTGCTGGTGGGGAAGTTTCACCTTGAAGAGGGCAGGTCTCTCTGCTTCACGAACCGAAGCTTCGCTCCCGCTTGCGAAAGTGATGCTTCGCTACGGGATTGTCCTCGTCCCGGCAGCGGTAGTTTACTCTCTCTTCACCGTTGTGGACAGGATTTTACTTGGCTACTACCGTACGCCCGAAGAGGTGGCGGTCTATATGCTTGCCATCAATGTGGGTGGAATTGCGCTGCTGATCAAGGTATGGTTCGGTCGTATTTTTGACCCCTACCTCATACGCTGGGTAGAAAATCGTCGGGCAGAGGAGTACATGCCGAAGCTTCAGGACTCGCTCGATTTAATCGCGCTGATAATGACTGTGCTGACGCTTCTGGCCGTTTTCTGGAGCGGACACCTTTTCTCTCTGCTCTACCCGGATGCCTATAAGCAGTCGGCAGAGGTTGTCCCTCTCGTTGTGCTTGCGGGGGCGATATCTTCTCTCTCGCTAATCTTTGTTGCCTCACCTCTTATGTCCCAAAAGACCATGTTTCATCTTCCAATCTATTCGCTTGGACTTATTGTGAACAGTATCTCAGGCTTCATCCTCATACCCCGCATCGGCGTTTCCGGGGCGGTCTGGGGAACGCTGTTGGGGGAGACGGTCATTTTACTGGCGTGGATAGCGACGGGACGGTGGATTCTGCGGAATCTTCGGCTGAAGATGCTGTTTTCGATGTCACTTTTGTCCTTTGCATTTGTCGCCTGCATTCTTTATGCGAATCCCACATTTCTTCAAAGTACTCCTGTTCTTGAGTCTATAATACTTTCGATTGTACTGTGTGTGTTTACAACGACACTTTTTTTCTTACTTCTGCGCAGAAGTGAATGGATTCGGAAGAGCTTTCGCCCTTTTTTACAAGGGAGATGATCGGGAAGATCAGCGGCGTTGAATTGCGTTCGTAGCATAAGACAAGGATAAGAATAAGGATAAGAATGGTTGTTATGCAGCTTAGCAAAAGTCAAGGTTCTTGACATGGACAGGACTCCATGGTATGGTATGGATATAGTATAAAAACTTAGGAAAGGAGAATCATATGAAACGACCAACCTACAAATGCGGTCAAGCCAACGCCTTCTTCATACTGAGTCCCAGGGCGGCATCCCAACTGAATCTTGTACAGTTTCTCCAAGCGGAGAAGTACGAATACTCGACAGCAAGCTGTGCCAGTAAACAGTTTACTTCTTTGTGGAACAAGGCCGTCGATAAAGGTCATTCTGTTGTCTTTATCGACTATCCTGTCACTGAAGAGGTCGATGTTAAGACAGTGAAGAAATTCCTTTTGCACACTACTACAGAAGAGGGAGCCTGGTATTACTCTCCTCGGCCCAATAGCTTCCTGGTCGTAGAAGATGCTTTTATGCTTGGCGTAAAACACCCCAAGCGCATAAGTGGAATAAATAAACTCGCGATGCGTTCTCTCCTGCACAGGATTTATCAGACCAGTCAAAAAAATCTTCCGGACTTTTTATCATCGCAGATACGATCCCTCGCACGAAAGGCTCTTACAACTTTCAGATTCTTGTCAAACCATGAAACGAGCACATCCAACCAAAAGCGGACTCCAACAAAGCTTGCTTTTTATAATGCGTGCGAGTGGCTTGAATGGACGCCAGAGCGTGCAGTTTTATACAGAGATTTGCTAGATCGAGTAAGTTGGTTTTTTCCTGCCCCAAAAGGAATACATGTCATTGTTGGCAATCGCTGCAATCTGAAGTGTGGTCATTGTCCTTACCATTCTCCAAAGTACCGTGATAGTCACACAAGTGGCTACTTTGATGAAACTGTAAATATGACCACCTCTGTCTTCGAAAAAATCGCGCAGTATGCATCGAAAAATAATATTGCTCTTCAATTTGGACAGATTGAGGAGCCCTTAACGAACGAACTAGTCTTCGACTTTATACGCTATGCGAAAGATATAGGAGTACCACACATACATCTGACCACAAATGGTACTCTACTTAACGAACGTAGAGCTGATAGACTGGTTGAAAGTGGTGTTGACTCCGTTATGTTTAGTATTGATGCCGTTACGCCCGAAACATACAAGAAAATACGTGGAGCAAGTTTGGAAAAGTTAGAGCGGAATATCGAGTACTTTGCGAAAAGGGCAAAGGAGAAGGGTATCAGGCTAACTGCATCGTTTATTCTACAGGAACCGGCTCTTCAGGAGCGCGACGCGTTTTTGCAAAAATGGAAAGACCGTGGATTTCACCAGGTAACATTCTACGTGTTGACGGAACATGACCCTCAGACAGGTGCAATGATTCGGACTCAGGAACTTTATGAGAAGGGAGATCGTTACCCATGCGCCTCACCATGGACTCAGATGGTCTTATTTCCAGGAGGTGAAATCTCTCTTTGCTGCAAGACGATGACCGATGTCGGATGGCGTGGTATCGTCTCAGTCGGTACAATACCTGAAGATAATCTTGATGATGTATGGGCGGGAAAGAATGGAAAGGGGTTATACAAGGTACGTAAAGAGCTTCTGGAGAACCGCTTTGAAGAATACGATGTTTGTGTTGATTGTCCGATATGGTCGGCCACGACGTCTATTGTGGAAAAAACCGAAAAATATATGAGGACGTACAATGAGACGATGGAGACATATGTTTTCTAACGCAAGTCGCTATTGGTTAAGCGATTTGAAACGTATTCGGTAAAGTGTATAACCTCTGTGAGAACTGCGATGTGCCGAAATAAATTTCGGTGCACTTCTCTTGTAGAACCAAATCCACGTTGGATGTTGTATAGGGCAAGTACTACTTTAGCAGTTCTCACATGGATAGTGAATGCTCTGATACTGCTCGACATTATCAATTGTCGGACTTTCCATGCAGTACTCCCTAGTAAACATACTTTCCAATGTCCCCATTTTTCGCCGTTCTGCACGCTTTGTTATCAGGATCGTAAGACAGTGGAAAAGGTGCTTTTCTTTTTATTTTAAGAGGAGATATGGTCTCGAAGATATTTTTGTCTATAAGATTTCCGTTAGCGGAGGAATGGAAAGAATTATTCCGGTAGAGGAAAATAACGCCAGTAGCGCTCTTCCCGATAGCCTTGTTATCTGTCCCGGTTGTTACACCCTATTCGATCGCGTTTATGAATGTCTTGACGCGGGTGTGTATCGTTTTTTTTGCCCTCCAAAATACAATATTCAACGAGTTGTCATTGATAAGGATGATCCTGTTTCTTCAGCCCTTCTACTGGCATGCATCGCGTGCAGAGGCAACAGAGATAACGCGCTCTCATACGAGGAGGTTGAGAAAAAGGCGATGCGCTCGCTTCTGGCGTTGACCTGCGGTTCCTTATCTATATTGATCCAGAATCTGCTTCAACGATATGGTATAAGCTCGCGAGTCGTGCATACTTATACCCTGGAGAGGTTGAACGGCTACAATGACGGGCATACACTGCTAGAGATTTGGGTGCCAACTGAGAACCGTTATGTTGTCGTGGATGTTGACAAGAAAGCATTCTTTACGTCCGAATCAGGAAAACAGGTAAATCTGTTTGAACTTACATATATTGTGCATTCCAGGTGTTTCTTTGGTATTAAGCGTTTCCCGACGCCTTCAACGGTTGATTGGTCTGGTTTTGTTGATGAAATCACAGGAATTAATTACCAATTTTACGAAGCCTGGGTTTATGGATCTGAAAAGGGTTTTGAAGAGATGATACGACGAACGTGTCAAGTTCCCGTATTTTTCGATAATGGAACGATGTTTGCCTGTGCCTGGTCGGAAGAGGTCGCAAGCAGACTTCGTGAAATCGGAAATTCCTGGGCTCTCTTAACTCCCCAACAGTTTGTGGAACGTTTCTACTACCCTGACCAGGTAAAGCTGCTATTGAAGCCTGGCGAATATGAGGGAAAATGATAAATGAACTGCCTGCTTTTCGGTGCATCGGGACTTATCGGAAGACACCTGGTGCCGCTTTTGCGAGAAGATTATACGGTCTTAACTGTCGGACGTCGCAATACTGGTGATTGCTTGATTGACCTCGAGCAGGAATGGACAAGTGACGGTCTTCCTGATCGTATCGATAGCGTCATCTACCTGGCGCAATCGGAAAAGTTTCGCAATTTTCCAGAGTTCGCTGAAAGTGTCTTTCGCGTAAACACGCTAAGCCTGTTGAAGGCGCTGGATTACGCCAGGCGCGCTGGTGTGCGAACGTTTGTCTATGCCTCGTCTGGCGGCATATACGGCAACTCGACACAGGTATGCGACGAGGACGCGCCGATTGGTCCTGGCGGTGAACTTGGCTTTTATCTGGGAACGAAGTTGTGTGGGGAAATTATCGCAGAAAACTATATTCCTTACATGAACGTGATCATACTTCGTCCTTTCTTCGTTTACGGTCCCGGGCAGCGGAAAGACATGCTCATCCCTCGCCTTGTAGAAAGGGTGCGCAACGGTCAGCCAATCCAGCTTGTCGGAGAAGACGGACTTCAAATCAACCCGACGTATGTGGAAGATGCGGCTGTGGCTGTCCGACAAGCGCTGAGTCTCGAGACAAGCTGTAAGATCAACATTGCCGGTCCAGAGGTTCTCTCCATGCGCCGGATTGGTGAGCTGATCGGGCAAGCGCTTGGGAAGGAGGTTTTCTTCGAGCAAAAGCCTGGTACACCAGGAAAGATTATTGGCAGCATCGAGAAGATGAGCCGGTTGTTGTGGCGACCGCGCATCACTTTTGCTGAAGGTGTGAAACGGTATATCGACTCTTTGGCTTAGGAGGCATTACAATGCGCGTGATCCATCTTCCGACAAGCACAGGCGGTAACGCCTGGGGATTGTCTCAGGGAGAGCGTCGTATCGGACTGAACAGCAGAGTCTTGAGTGTGGATAACAACTACCTGAATTATCCGGCTGATGAGTTGATTAATGTTCCGACGTCAAAAGGGTTGCCTGGCAAAGCCAGGCGTCTTTTCATTTTGCTCAAAACCTTTCTCAGGATACGCAACTGCTACGATGTTTTTCATTTCAACTTTGGCTCATCTCTTTTGGACTTTCCGAACTACGGAATGTATGCCTGGGATCTTCCCTTTTATCCTTCCAACGCGAAACTTTTCGTTACATACAATGGCTGTGATGCACGACAAAAGTATCCTACAATGCGGCGAACTCCTATAGCAGCCTGCCATAATCCTTCATGTTATGCAGGTATGTGCAACTCTGGCAAACTGGATCAGATAAGGCGAAAGAAAATTGCCAGGTTTGCAAAGTACGCCGATCATATATTTGCCGTAAATCCAGATCTTCTCTGGTTTCTTCCTCCTGAGAAGTCATCTTTCCTTCCATATACCGTGGCAAGTTGGTTTGAGGAAAGTGAGAGGTCTCCTTTATCGACAAGAAAAAAATTACGCATTGTCCATGCTCCGACGAACCGTGCAGCTAAAGGGTCGAATATCATCTTGAGTTCCCTTCGTAGAATCGAAAAGTCCTTCCCTAATGATATTGAAATTGTCCTGGTCGAAGGTAAGCCGCACTCAGAGGCGCTTGCAATCTACCGGGAGGCAGATCTTGTCATCGATCAGATACTTGTTGGCTGGTATGGCGGTCTGGCTGTGGAAGTCATGCGAATGGGAAAGCCTGTTGCCGTCTATATCCGAGAGGAAGATCTCCACTTTATTCCCGCTGATATGCGTAAAGATCTCAATGACGCATTCATCCGTATTCAACCAAATACCATAGAGGGTGTGCTAACGCAATTTATTATGGATCGCAAATCTTTGCGGGAAAAAGCAGAAAATGCGTATGAGTATGTACACAGGTGGCATGATCCTATAAAAGTGGCACTCCAGGTCAAAGAGTATTACGAAGGGAAGTCAAAACGCTAGACTTCTCGTTGCATCATTTCCTTTTCACCGATTGCCCGTGGTGTGCGGGTGCTGCGCAGATTGCTGTGCTTGCGCCGCAGTACAACCTGCTGGTGCTGGGGGCGGTCTGCCGCCGCGCTGGCGCGATGCTGCGAGCGTCCGCTGGTTCGCCGTCGAACCACCGCGCTGGTATGAGTTGCAGCATTTCAAAGGTTTCCTGCTGGCAGGGAGAGCGCTGCATTCAACCTCATGCTACGAGTTCTGGTACTGGTTGCAGCGCCTGCATCGCCAGGCATGTGATTTCGGTTACGCTGAACGTTTGGGATGCAACAGGAGAACTGTATATGCTGGGACGACATGCTGACTAAATACGGCAGCCTAAACGCAATTTAGCTCACGCCCGCCACGTTACCAAGGACAGGGATTACGAGTGGAGTTACTTTGCTGCTCAGCAGAGCGCAGAAAAAGCACTCAAGTCTGTCTATCAGCGACTTGGCGCTGCTGCCTGGGGGCATTCTGTGACGAATTTACTGACGAACCTGCCTGAGCCGTATCAGCCGTCGGAGGACCTGGTTGAGCGCGCCAAGGCGTTGGATAAACATTACATTCCTGCCCGCTATCCCAATGGGTTTGATCAGGGCGCGCCAATGGATTACTATACCCGTCCTGAAGCGGAGAGGAGTATTCAAGATGCCGGGGCGATCCTCCAGTTCTGTGAAAATATACTGGCTGGACTCGCAGCGCGTGATGGAGAAACTCAAAGCCGTCGCGCGTCAGATGAGGGCGAGCCATCCGGAGATTGAACAGGTGCTCTTGTTTGGTTCTCTGGCACGCGGCGAAGCGGCTCCTGGCAGCGATGCCGACCTGCTGGTGATTCTGTCGTCGTCCACCCAGCCGTTTCTGGAACGCATCCCACGTTATCTGCCGGTAGGATTGCCAGTGGGTGTGGATGTGTTTCCTTATACCCGTGAGGAGATTGATCGTATGCTGGCTGAAGGCAACCTTTTTATCAGACAGGCTACTCAGGAAGGCATAGCTCTGGCATAAATGTTGCCGCCGGGACGGTGTGCGAAGGTTGAAGGTGGGACGGTTGAAGGTTGAAGGTGGGACGGTTGAAGGTTGAAGGTGGGACGGTTGAAGGTTGAACCCGGTTCTCAGTTCTTGGTTCTTGGTTCTCAGTTCTCAGTTCTTGGTTCTCAGTTCTCAGTTCTCAGTTCTCAGTTCTTGGTTCTTGGTTCTTAGTTCTTATGTGCGGTATCTACGGCATCTGGCATCGTGACGGGCGACCGGTCGATCTGGCGGCAGTGCAAACCGCGACGAGCCGGTTGCGTCATCGTGGACCGGACGATGAGGGGTATCTGCTGGCGTCGCCAGAGGAAGGGTGGTGTGCGCCGTATGCCGGTGCCGAGACCGATCCGCGTCTGGCGCTGCCGCCGCTCGATCAGGCGCATGGCATAGGGGGCAGTCTGGCGTTCGGGTTTCGCCGCCTTGCGATTCTCGACCTGTCGCCTGCCGGTCATCAACCAATGGTCAGCGCCGATGGGCGCTTCTGGATCGTGTTCAACGGCGAGATTTACAACTACATCGAACTGCGCGAAGAGTTGCAGCGCCTTGGGCATCGCTTTCGCAGCGGCGGCGATACGGAGGTCATTCTGGCGGCATATGCGCAGTGGGGCGAGGCATGCCTGGATCGTCTGAACGGGATGTGGGCGTTTGCAATCTGGGATCGTGAGCGGCGCGAACTCTTTCTGACGCGCGACCGCTTTGGGGTTAAGCCGCTCTACTATGTGGCAACCGGTCAAACCTTCGCCTTTGCCTCCGAGATCAAGGCACTGGTCGGGCGACACGCGCTGCCCTTCGCCCCGGAGCCGCTTGCCATCTATCAGTTCCTTGTCGATGGACGCCTGCCCGATCCACAGCACGGCGCGACCTTTTTTGCCGGGGTGCGTTCGCTCCCGCCAGGGCATTGCATGCGGATTGCGGATGGATTGCCTGCTGCGCCGCGTCGCTACTACGACGTCGCCCTGCCGGACGGTCACCATCGCGCCCAGGCGCCGGAAACGATCATTGCAGCGTACCGCGACCTCTTCATCGATGCTGTGCGGCTCGAACTGCGGTCCGATGTCGCGGTCGGCACCTGCTTAAGCGGCGGCATCGACTCGTCATCTATCGTGTGCGCTGTCAACCGACTCATGAGCCAGGACGGACTCTCGGCAGCGCAGATCGGGGAGCGGCAGAAGACGTTCAGCGCGGTGTATGAGAGTGAGGGGCGCTATAACGAGCGACGCCACATCGAGCGCGTGTTGCGCGCCACGACTGCCGACGGTCACTTTGTGGTTCCCACGGTTGAGCGTTTGCTGGCTGATCTCGAGCGGTTGACATGGCACCAGGACGAGCCGTTTCAATCGACCAGCATTTTCGCGCAGTGGTGCGTCATGGGGCTGGCGCGTGAACGCGGTGTCACGGTGCTGCTCGATGGACAGGGCGCCGATGAGTTGCTGGCGGGCTACCGTCCCTATGCGCGCTATCTTGGCGATCTGCTGCGCGGAGGACGTGGCGCCACGTTGCTTGCCGAAGTCGTTGCCCTGAGTGCGCGCAGCGGTCAGCCAGCATTGCCGCTGCTGCGCAATGCGCTGATCTTCGCCCTGCCAGCGCCCGCTGTCGAACTGGCGTATGTCGGGCGACAATTCCTGCGCGCGCGATCAACTGTTCTGCGCCCCGATTTCGCCGATGCATACCGTCGCGTCGATCTGGTAGATATTCCTTCCTGGTGCGAACAGGAAACGCTCGACCATCATTTGCGCGATGCGGTGATGGCAAGCAGTCTGCCGCACCTCTTACGGTATGAAGACCGAAACTCGATGGCATTCAGCATCGAAGCGCGGGTCCCGTTCCTCGATCACCGTCTGGTCGAGTTCGTGTTCCAGTGCGCACCGCATCTGCGCATTCACCGGGGATGGACAAAATGGGTGCATCGGCAGGCGATGGAAGGGTTGTTGCCGGACGCTATCGCCTGGCGCAGTGATAAAGTTGGCTTCGAGACGCCGGAGGACGCCTGGCAGCGCGACCTGCTGGCGGCGCGTCCCGATCTGTTCGCCGATGGGGCTGCCTGCAGCGCATACCTTGATCTGCCTGCGGTGCGTCACGCTGTAGAAGAGTGGTGCGCGCATGGCGGCGATACGCGCCAGGTGTGGCGCTGGATCAGCCTGGAGGTGTGGCTGCGGGTGTGGGGGGATGAAGGTTGAAGGTTGAAGGTTGAAGGTTGAAGGTTGAAAGTTGAAGGTTGAAGGTTGAAGGTTGAACGTTGAAGGTTGAAGGTTGAACGTTGAACGTTGGGCGCTGGGCGGTTGAAGGTTTGAAGGTTGAAGGTTGAACGTTGGAACGTTGAACGTTGTGATGACGGTGTGTTCTCTCTCGTGCGCGCTTGAAACCAGATATAATGATGAACGTTGGAACGTTGAACGTTGAACGTTGGAACGTTGAACGTTGTGATGACGGTGTGTTCTCTCCCGTGCGCGTATGAAACCAGATATGTTTCCCGAACTGGAACGATTGTCTGACATCTTCAGAACATACCCGGATATTCAGGCAGTCTACCTGTTTGGTTCAGCAGTCACCGGCAGGCTTCACGCAGAGAGCGACCTCGATCTGGCGATTGTGCCGCGACCGGGTGCGGGCGAGTTGCCGCGCCTCGATATTCTGACCGATCTGGCGCGCGCGGGATTCTGTCGGGTTGATCTGGTCATCCTCGACACTGATAATATCGTGTTGAAGCACGAGGTGGTGCGCCATAACCGGTTGATCTATCAGACGGAAGACTTTGATCGGGGAGCGTATTTTTCCAGAATCGTGCGTCAGTTTCTGGATTTTCGTCCCTACCTGGATGTCCAGCGCCAGGCGTATAAACAGAGGATCTTGCATGGTCAGACCCGAAGTCATCCGCAAGAGGCTGGAGAAACTGGATGAGTATCTCACTGTTCTTGAAACATTCCAGCGGATATTCGCACAATTTCTGTGAGCGACTTTGCTGAAGAACGACAGTCTCTCGCAGACTCGTTGCCCAAACCCCCCGGTGGCGGGGCGCAGTACGAGATTCCCGCGCAGACGCCGCCGCAGCGCCTTCAATGATGGCGGTTTTGCATACGGATTGATGCAATTCTGCGACTCTTCTCCAGATGCAACAACGCTATACTGAAGGTAGAAACTGCAACAAGCGGTAGAAGGAATGGGGGCGGCAGAGGAGACGTCAGTACAGCGCTTGCAGGTGGAGCGCCGGGACGTGCCTTCACATGGTGAACAGTCCGGCGGTTGGTATGAAACCACGACATTTATAGCATTTCTCAGGTACGTTGACCGTTGTTCCTATCCGCCGTGTCGCGCGCGACCCTCGCTGCTGGTGGAATGTAGACCGAAATTCATTTCGGTCACCGCGTGGCAGGCGCGATTCCGGGAGTGCTCAACCTCGTCCAATTCGGTTCAACCTTTGTGAGAACTGCTATATTTCTGCACCTCTGCGCCCTGATGGACGACTCCTGATCACAGTCAACCACGGGAGTGAGCATACTCCGATGGGGGCCATAACCGACGTCAGGACTGATCGATCTACCGTGCAGACGCCTGCGACGGCGTGGCGCTGGGCGCTGCGGCTGTATGCTGGCTATTGTGCGCTCTTTGTGCTCTGGAATGCCTGGGTTTCATCGGTCTACCCAAAGTGGGTGGAAGAAGCCTCGGTCGTGGTCTGGCCCCCGTCGGCGTCACTGTGGACGTGGCTGGAACGAGTGCTGCTGCTGCCACTTCTGCGCTATGATGTCATCTGGTATATTGGTATTGCACAGCACGGTTATGGGCATCGTCCGGGTGACACTGCATTTCACCCTCTCTACCCGTTGCTGACCGGTCTCCTGGGAAGGATGTTCGGAGGCGAATACCTGCTGGCAGCCTGGTTGATCGCGCAGGTGTGCTGTGTGACGATGCTTGCGCTGCTCTACCGTCTCGTCGCGCTCGATGACGATGAAGCCACGGCGCAGCGCACAACACTGTTTCTGATCGGCAGTCCGCTCGGTTTTTCATTCCTGCTGCCGTACACCGAATCCCTCCTGTTGTTGAGCATCGTTGCAGCGTTGTACGCAGCGCGATGCGGGCGCTGGTGGCTTGCCGGCGCAGCCGGAGGCGCCGCAGCGTTGACAAAGCAACCCGGAGTGGCGGTGCTGCTGCCGTTGCTGTGGGAACTGTGGCAGCAACGCAGAGATGCTGTGCGCAGTCATGGGTTGCGGGTGCTGTCCGGTCCGCTGGCCGGTCTGGCGCTGACGCCGCTGGCGCTGCTGGGGTGGATCATCTATCGCGCAACTCTCGGCGATGTTGCATTTTTGTGGTACAGGCTGGACACGCTCATTAGCGCTCTACTGGTGACGCCATCGTATGCTGATGTGTGGGGAGAAACGTTTAGCTGGCCCTGGGTCAATTTTGGCTATGCACTCGACCAGTTGCGTCAGCAACCATATTTTTACCTGCTTCTCAACGTCCTGGTCATGCTTATCATGCTGGCGCTGACCCTGGCAGCCGCCGTGCGCGTGCGACGAAGTTATGCGATCTATAGCCTGACCCTGGCGGCGCTGAACCTGTCGATCGTCTATCCATTGTGGCCCTATATGGGAATCATTCGCCGGTTCACGATCATTTTTCCGCTCTTCATTCAACTGGCGCGATGGGCGCGGTCGCCGGTTGTTCTGTGGCTCACGCTGGGTTGCAATGCGCTGCTGTGGGCGCTGATCGCGTCGATGTATGTGCGCAATGCGTTTGTGCCATGAGGAGTGGGGGTTGGGCGTTGAGCGTTGAGCGTTGAACGTTGAACGTTGAACGTTGAACGTTGAACGTTGAACGATCAGTAAAGCGCAAACGGGTCGCCAGAACCTATGACAGAAACGGTCACAGCCCACGAACCATACGCCAGAGCAGTGCAGGAACCGGACGACGCGCCTGTTCCGCACCTCTCGGTGGTGGTGCCGGTGTACAACGAGGAAGAGAGTATTCCGCTTCTCTACCGGCGGTTGACGGTCGAACTGGAAAACCTCGGACTCCCCTACGAAATCATTGCCGTCGATGATGGCAGCCGCGACCGGAGTTTTGATCTGTTACGCGATCTGGCGCAGCGCGACCGGCGGTTGCGGGTGGTGCGTTTCCGGCGCAACTTCGGGCAAACGGCGGCGTTCTCCGCAGGGTTCGACCGGGCGCGCGGCGATGTGGTGGTGACGATCGACGCGGATCTGCAGAACGATCCGGCGGATATAGCCGCGTTGCTGACGAAGATCGAGGAGGGATACGATGTCGTGAGCGGATGGCGCGAGCGCCGTCACGATCCATTCCTCAACCGGCGACTGCCGTCGATGATCGCCAATCGCCTGATCTCGTGGGCAACCGGCGTCCATCTGCACGATTACGGTTGTTCGCTCAAAGCGTACCGCCGCGACGTGGTGCGCGGCATCCGTCTCTATGGCGAGTTGCACCGGTTCATCCCGGCAATCGCCAGCTGGCAGGGGGTGTCGGTGACCGAACTGCCGGTGCGTCACGCGCCGCGTCGTTTCGGCACGTCGAAGTATGGCATCAACCGCACCCTGCGCGTCCTGCTCGACCTGGTGACCGTGCGATTTTTGCTCAGTTACGGCACCCGACCAATGCAGATCTTCGGCTTGCTCGGCATACTGGCTGGCGGTGCAGGTCTTGCAATCGGTGCGTATCTGACGTGGATCAAACTGGCGTATGGCGTAGCCATTGCCGACCGACCACTGTTGCTTCTGGCGGTGCTGCTGATTGTCCTGGGTGTGCAGTTCATCAGTCTGGGGCTGATCGGCGAACTGGTGGTGCGCACCTACTACGAAACGCAGGCCAAGTCGATCTACGTCGTGCGCGAAGAGGTGAACGGCGATGGATAGCACATGGCGACCCTGGCACGCCGGAAGACGCTGGCATGCATTGGCGGTGTTCGTCTCAGGCGTATGCCTTATTGCACTTATGTACCATGCCTATGCCACCGTCTACACCACGCCTGACCTTCAGGTCTGGTGGCTGGCAGCACGTCTCTGGCTATCCGGAGTAGACCCCTATGGTGCAACAGGTGATCGTTTGCTAGGAACCGGTTCCGGTTTTGCGTACCCCTTTCCTGCCGTGCTCATCTGTGTTCCCCTTGCATTGCTGCCACTCGCCGGGGCGTCGACCGTGTGGGCGCTTATGAGTCTATCAGTCGCGTTTGCTCTCCCGTTTGCATTTCGGGATACGCCCGAACCACGGTTTGCAGGGATGATGCTCGCCTACTTCCCGCTATGGGCGTCGCTGGAAGAGGGGCAATGGGGTCCGTTGCTCCTGCTCTGGACTCTGCTCAGTTTGCGCTGGTTGCATCGGTCACGCTGGCTGCTCTCCGGCGCTGTGGCGTCACTCACGTTGCTCAAGCCGCATGTAGGTATCGCGCTGCTGGCAGGCTTACTTGCCTACGCATGGCGCCTGAATGTTCCTGCTCGCTGGTGGTTGGGCCTGGCGGGTGGATTGTTCATCTTCTGGGTAGGAACACAGATGCTGGCGCCCGGATGGGTGCTGGCATGGATGGAGCAGATACATGCCTATGACGCCGAGGATCAGAACCAGATCGACGCGCTTTCGTTTGTTGGTATGCTATCAGCCATACTGGTGACGATTGTCGCGGCGCTTGCCTGGAGACGGCGTGATGCACCACTGTTGCTTGCTGCTGTCGTCGTGGTTCTCTTGATCGTTTTGCCGACTCGCAGTTTCTACAATCACGCAGTGCTGCTGCTGCCTCTTACAGTGTTGACGATGCGTGCTCCGCGATCGGCTGCGCTGACGATTGCAGCGAGTTGGGGCGTGCTGGCGCTTCCGTTTATCAGTGCGGATGCAGACATCGTACTTGCCCGTTCTCTCGGCTTCTATCTGCCACTGGTCTCCGGTCTGGCAGTTATCGGGCGACACGTTCCAGAGAACAGGAACGCGCCATGCGCATCCTGATGCTCAATTACGAGTATCCGCCGCTTGGCGGGGGCGCCAGCCCGGTGACGCGCGATCTGTGTCTGCATCTCGCAAACGCCGGGCATGAGATCGATGTGGTCACGATGGGGTTCCGTCGTCTGCCGCCGGTCGAAACGTTCGATAACGTGCGGGTGATCCGCGTGCCAGCGTTGCGACGATCAGCAGTGCGCGCCGAAACGGTCGAACTGTTCAGTTACATCGCGGCTGCGTTGCCGCCAGCGCTGGCGTTGCTGCGACACCGACGCTACACTGTGGTGCATGCGCACTTCATCGTGCCGACCGGCATTCTGGCAGCAGTTGTACGTCGGATAAGCGGTCTGCCGCTGGTCATCACCGCCCATGGATCGGATGTGCCGGGGTACAATCCGGATCGCTTCATCCGCGCTCATCGGGTGATTGCTCCAGCGTGGCGACTGGTTGCGCGCAGCGCAGATGTTATCGTGTCGCCATCGCACTATCTGCGCGGGCTGATTCAGCGGGTATGCCCAATGCCGGTCGAGATCATCCCCTACGGCTTCGACCCGCCTCCGCCACCAACCGGAGAACGAAAACGGCGCATCCTGTTTGTCAGCCGTCTGTTTCCGCGCAAAGGGGCGCAGTATCTTATCGAGGCCCTGGCAGACCTGCCACTCAACGGATGGGAAGTAACCATCGCCGGAGACGGACCGATGCGCGAGGAGTTGCAGGCGCTGGCGCAACGCCTGGGCGTGCCGGTCGACTGGCGCGGTTTTATCAAAGGTGCGCTGCTGGAAGAACTGTACGCCACCAGCGCGATCTTCGTTTTTCCCTCGATCAACGATAACTTCCCGGTTGTGCTGCTCGAAGCGCTGGCGGGTGGATGCGCCATCATTACCGCCAATGTCAGCGGTATGCCCGAAGTTGTCGGTGATGCCGGCATCCTGGTTCCGCCGCGGGATGTACCGGCGCTCCATGATGCCCTGGCACGCCTGATGCAGGACGCCAACCTGCGTGCCGAACTGAGCGCCAGGGCGCGCGCGCGGATCGCCGCCTTTGCCTGGGAAGAGGTGACACGGCGGTATGAGGATGTGTATCGACGGGTGTGCATCTGATGCGGGTCGTTCACGTTATTGATCATCTTGGCGCTGGCGGTGCACAGCGTCTGGTTGCCGATCTCGCACCACGTCAGAAACAGCGCGGGCACATCGTTACTGTTGTATGTCTGAGACATCCGACGCAGACTGGCAGGGTACTGGAGACCGCTGGCGTGCGTGTCCATTACCTCAGGCTTGGACGAACCGATCCGCGCCAGGCGATTGATTTGCGTGCGCTTCTTCACGCCGAATCGCCCGATATTGTTCATACCCATTTGACTCTCTCTTGTTTACTTGGACGTATTGCTGCGGTTATGGCTGGCGTAGAGGCGGTTGTCGTGCACGATCATGAGGCTGATGCTGAAATATTTACTACACCAGCGCCGCTGCTCGCTTTGAAACGATTGCTCGAACCTCATCTGCCACCGCGAGGAGTGCGGTACATCGTTATCTCACACAGTGCATTGTCCTATGCTTGCGAGGTTCGACGCCTGCCGGAATCGAACCTCATTCTTGTGCCAAATGGGGTCGATATTGCATATCTTGAGCGCGGAAGAGTATCATCGAAAGCAGCACGTGCGCAGTTCGGTTTACCCGTTGATGCGCCTTTAATTGGATACGCGGGACGCATGGCGCCTGAGAAAGGGATTGATCTACTTCTGGAAGCATTGTCACAACTGTCAGGCGTGCATGCAGCAATTGCCGGGCAGGGACCACTCGCCAACGAGATGCAGGCGTATGCCAGAAAATTGGGAGTTGCTGAACGTACACATTTTTTGGGGCATCTCGATGATATTCGCCCCTTACTCTGGGCTTGTGATGTTTATGTGCAACCATCACGCCGTGAAGCCTTTGGTCTGGCTGCCGCAGAAGCATCGGCTTTGGGATTGCCGGTGGTAGCATCGCGGATTGGGGGATTACGAGACATAGTGCTTGATAAAGTCACTGGAAGGTTGTTTCAACCGGGGAATGTCAATGAATTGACGTCTACGATTGTGATTCTTCTAGATAACGTCGAACATGCAAAAATGTTAGGGTTAGCAGGTCAAAATTATATATGTCAATATTTCACGATAGATAAAGTAATTGATCGTATTGATGAGATTTATCGGGGTATTCTGAGATGAAATTTATAAAATGCCCCATGCTCATGGTTATTTACCAGATGAGACGCCAGCGGTCGCTTTCCATCAAAGGATCACCTTCCATGTTCTCTCTTCCACGTCCCTCGCTCCGTGATCCGCTCCTTTGGGCAGCGATTCTGCTGATCGGCGGCATGCTAGGCTGGTTGAGCATTGCGCGCTACGATGGGTTCAACGCTGGCATGTACGATCTGGGGAATATGGCGCAGGCGATCTGGAGCGGTTCACGCGGCGAACTGCTGCTCTACTCGCGCCCCGAAGGGACGCGGGCTTCACGCCTCGCCGGGCATGTCGAGATCGGGTATTTCCTGCTGGCGCCGATCTACGCAGCCTGGCCCGATCCCCGCGCTTTGCTGGCCGTGCAGGCGGCGCTCTTTGCACTGGGGGCTATCCCGGTGTATCGCATGGCGTGGCGGCGGATCGATGCAACCGGCAGCAATGGGCAGGCTGTGCGCCCGTATGCGGCACGCTGCCTGGCGCTCATCTACCTGCTCTATCCAACTGCGCAGACCAGTGTGCTTTTTGATTTTCATGCCGATACGGTTGCAGCGCCGTTGCTGCTGTTTGCGCTTGATGCACTCGACACGCGCGTCTGGCGCCGGTTCGCGCTGTGGATCGCACTGGCGCTCAGTATGAAGTTCTATGTCGCTGCGCCGGTGGCGGGTATTGGCGTGGCGCTGTGGCTGTGGGAGGGGCAGCGGCGCGCCGGTACACTGACCGCGCTGGCAGGCGGGGTCTACGGTGCACTGGCATTTTTCGTTGTGCGACCGCTGTTTACCCCTGCCTCCGCCGGTCGTGCAGCGGAGATCACGAGCGGATATCTGGCGTACTATTTCGGCGCACTGCACGAGATTGCAGCAACCCTGCCCGACCGATTTCTGAATGCAATTGTGGTCTTTGGTCCGGCGTTGCTGGTGGCATGGCGCGGCTGGCGCTGGTTGCTGCCAGGCTTGCCGCTGGCAGCAGCGATGCTCATCTCAACCGGTCCCGGCGGTGCATTTGACTACCGGTACCACCATTATGCACTGGTCGTGCCGTTCATTGTGATGGCGACCATCGACGGTGCAGCGCGGATGAAGAGCGCTGCAATGGCTCGACCGCCAGATGCGACCCGACGCGCACGACGTTCGTGGCGGGGCGATCTCGGCTTTACCGTCGCAGTGACAGCAATCTTCAGCGCATTGCTGGTCAATGCGCCGCTCAATCCGTTGTTCTGGTCCGGTGTGCCGGGGTATGGCTTCGACCGGTCAATCTACGGTGTTACCCCACGTGACGCGCGCCTGGCATCATTTCTGGCAACCCGTGTGCCGCCTGAAGCGCCGCTCGCCGCTTCGACCTTCGTTGCCACCCACCTGGTGAACCGCGAAACGGTGTACCTGGTGCGCTACCCGTTCGAGGCGCGCGCCGAACGCCTGCCATCACTGTTGCCGCAGGTGCAGTATGCGCTGCCTGATGCGCTCTTCGACTGGTACCTCCATCTCGATGACGGGTATGGCGGCGGTCTCGACTATGACCGCGACGCGATTGCGATCCTTCTGCGCGATCCGGCGTTTGCGCTGGTCGATATGGAGGATGGATTGTTGCTGTTCGCGCGTGACGCTGCCCCTGATCGCGCGTTGGTCAACCGCCTGGCGCTCATCCCCGACGATGGTGCGCCAGCATTGCAACGGTTCGGACCGTTCGACCTGGTGCGCGCACAGGTTGATACGATCGCGCCGCGCCGGTTACGGGCGACGTTTGTGTGGCG
>Ga0209162_1001399_pt1 | contig 23791 bp, 17 predicted proteins | sample YNPNPMetaG_FD_187121 | JGI IMG/M metagenome (GOLD analysis project Ga0209162, IMG submission 187121) | Anoxygenic and chlorotrophic microbial mat microbial communities from Yellowstone National Park, USA - YNP NP MetaG (SPAdes) (version 2) ...
CGGCCAGGGAGTCCCGGTCGGCGGTGGGGTGGGGGTGTCGGTCGGCAGGGGCGTCCAGGCAGGCGTCGGGGTCTCTGTCGGCGTGGGCGTCCAGGTAGATGTCGGGTTCTGCACCCAGACCCACACCCGTGCCTCGACACTGTTGCCCAGATGATCATAGCTGACCAGGCGCAGGGTGTAATCGCGGTCGGCCAGCCCCCGCACGTCCCACACCGCCAGCAGGCCGCTGTCTACCGGCGAGTAGACCGGCCCGGCCACCAGCCCCCAACCGATGGGGTCCTGCCCTTCGCCATATTCGACCAGGTAATGGTCAAAGTCGGGCATGTTCGCCCGGCCCACCACATACACCTCTCCGCTCACCGTTTCGCCGGGCAACGGCTGGAGCAACGCCACCTGAGCCGGTCCGCTGTGGAGCGGGCAATAGTCGGTCGGCGGCTGTGGAATGCCATGCTCCTGTGCCCAGCGCTGGCCCTCTGGGCCGGGCAGGAGGTAAAAGTACCGCTCCTCGACCACATTCTGCGGGCAGTAGGGGGTTGCCAGGGCATTCGTCGTGGTGTCCAGGCGCACGAACTGGTGAAAGTCGTACTCCGGTCCCAATGGCCCCTGCCCCTCGGCAAAGATCTCGGTGCGGCGGCGGTCGGGCGGGCAGGCAGCGCTGGGCAGTGAGCCGGCATCGGCGCTGATCTCGATCTCGACGATCCCGTCTGGACGGGGGAACTGGCGGGCCGGTTGGCCTTCCAATGCCCTCTCCATAAAGTTGTGCCAGATGGGCGCGGCCCCCCGCGCCCCGGACACCTGCTTCATGGGCGAGTTGTCCGCGTTGCCCACCCAGACCCCGGCCACCAGATCCGGCGTATAGCCCAGCGTCCAGGCATCGCGATAGTCGTCGGTGGTGCCGGTTTTGGCCGCTGCCGGTCGGGAGAGTTTCAAAGGGCTATTGGCCCCAAAGATCGGGGCGCGTGCCTGGTTATCGGCCAGGATGTCGGTGATCAGGTAGGCATGTTGCGGGCTGACGACCTGCTCGCCCGGTGGTGGCTGATATTCCTCAATGATCCGCCCCGCCGGGTCCTCGATGCGCAGGATGGCGACCGGTGGCACACGCCGGCCCCCGTTGGCCAGAACGGCATACGCTCCCGCCATCTCCAGCAGCGTCACATCGCCGCCACCCAGGGTCAGGCTCAGGCCATAGTCGGGCCGGTTGAGCGAGGCGATGCCCAGCCGGTGGGCGGTGTCGAGCATGGCCGGCAGGCCCACAAAGTCGAGCGCCTTGACCGCCGGGATGTTGAGCGACTGGGCCAGGGCCTGGCGCACCAGCACCGGCCCGTGCTCCCGGCCATCATAGTTTTTGGGCACATAGGGCCGCCCCAGCCCATCCTGGAATTCGGTGGTCACATCCCAGATGAGGGTTGCCGGCGTCCAACCCTTCTCAAAGGCGGTGATATAGGTCACCGGCTTGATGGAAGAGCCAGGCTGGCGGGGTTGCAGGGCGACATTCACCTGGCCGTCAATGTCGGCGTTGTTGAAATCGGCGCTGCCCAGCATGGCCAGCACTTCGCCGCTATCGGGCTTCAGGGCCACCAGCGCCGCGTTGGTGGCGTGTCGCTCGGCCAGGGTCGCCAGGTGCGCCTGTACCTCCTCCTGAGCAATGGCCTGCAATCTGGAGTCGAGGCTGGTGGTCACCTGCAGGCCACTGCGGTACAGGACTTCGGTTCCATATTTCTGCTCCAACTGCTGCTGAACCCAGATGACAAAGTGGGGCGCTTCCATATCGAGCTGCCGTGGCCGGAGCCGAAGCTCCTCCTGCCTGGCCGCCTCGGCCTCGGCCCGGGTGATGTAGCCCACTTCGGCCATTCGATCCAGGACCACTGCCTGACGGCGTTTGGCCCCTTCCCAGTTGGTGTAGGGATCCCAATAGGCCGGAGCCTGGGGCAACCCGGCCAGCAGGGCCGCCTCGGCCAGGGTCAGGTCGCCGGCCTTGTGGCCGAAATAGGTCTCGGCTGCCGCCTCGATGCCATAGGCCAGGTTGCCATAATTAATCTCGTTCAAATAGATTTCAAGGATCTCCTGCTTGGTGTAGCGCCGACTGATCTCCGAAGCCAGGACCGCTTCACGGATTTTGCGGCTCAGGCTCTGCTCGGTTCGCTCCTGGGGCGAGAGGAGCACCAGGCGGACCAACTGCTGGGGGATGGTGCTGGCCCCGGAGACGATGTCCCGCTCCCTGACATTCTGGATCACGGCGCGGGCGATGCTGATCGGATCCACACCGGGGTGTTGCCAGAAGCGTTCATCTTCGGTGGCGACGGTGGCGTTGATCAGGTGAGGCGAAATCTGCTCGTAAGGCACCAGGGTCCGTCGCCCCCCGTTGGGGTCGAAAATCTCGTACAGCAGGTGGCCGTTCCGATCATAGATCTTGGTGCTGACAAAGGTAGCCGAACGGCTGCGCAGGGCCTGCGGCGAGGGCAGATCGGCGGCGATGGCAGCGTAGGCGGCGGTCAGTCCGCACATGCTCAGGAAAAAGAGCGCAACGGCACTCAAGACGGCGATGAGCAGGAGTGAGGCCAGGCGCATGGCCGGGCGGCGGCCCTGTCCGCCAGGCCGGGCCGGCGGTAGGGGGGGGGCCGGGACCCGGTGGCCATAGGGCAGCCTGGAGCCGGGGGGAAGCTGTGGGCGGCGGATCGGCCTCGATGGCTGGCCGGAATAGGGAGAGGGGCGGCGCCGGTCTGGCGGCTGCCCCTGTTGCCCCCGCGTTGGAGCCGTTCCCCCGCCTGCCCCTCCAGCGGGTTGTGGCCGGGACCAGGTCCCGGATGGTGGTGTCTGCCTGGGATGTTGGGCCATCCTCTCTCCCCGATAGTCAGAAGTCCTGGGGGCTTTGCCCTTTAGAGCCGGCCTGAGAACCACGAGGGACACGAAGGAAATTTCTTCTCATTTCTTTGTCCTGTGCGCCTTCGTGGTAGACTGTTCAGACAGGTTCTTAGACGCTCCAGGGGTCCCGGAGGTTCCCCTGCAAGGGAAAAGGGACACCGATTCCACGGATGCCACAACCCCGTGGGAATGTGCGGAACCTGGTGTGCCGTTCCTGCGTCTTGTAGATGAAATTCCGGCGCACAGGCCCGGAGATGGAGGAGGACGATGAACGGCAAGACGATGCACTCTCTAGGGGGGATCCTGGCGCTCCTGGCCCTGATCCTCATCCCGGCGGTCCCGGCCCTGGCCGACGGGATCATCATCCCTGAACCGCCGCCCGACCGGCCCATTGTGGATGTTCCCTATCTGACGATCAAATACCACCGCGTGACGGTGACCATTGAAGACCAGGTGGCCACCACCCACGTGGATCAGGTGTTTGTCAATGACGCCCGCTTTGAGGTGGAAGGCACCTACCTCTTCCCCCTGCCCGACGGGGCGACCATCAGCGAGTTCGCCATGTGGGTGGACGGCCAGAAGCTGGAGGGGCAGATCCTGGAGCGGGACGAGGCGCGTCGCATCTATGAACAGATCGTGCGGCAGCGGCGCGATCCGGCCCTGCTGGAGTATGTGGGCCGCAACACCTTCCAGGCCCGCATCTATCCCATTCCCCCTGGCGGCGAGCGGCGGATCGAGATCGAGTACAGCCAGGTATTGCCGATGGACAACGGCCTGGTGGAGTATGTCTACCCGCTCAACACCGAAAAGTTTTCCCCCCGGCCCTTGCAGGAGGTGGCGGTCAATGTGACGGTGCACAGCAACGAGCCGCTGAAGGCCATCTACAGCCCCAGCCACAAGGTGGATGTCGAGCGGCGCGGCGACCATAATGCCACCGTCGGCTACGAGGAATCTCATGTCCGGCCCGACCGCGACTTTGTGCTGTACTATACCGTCTCGACGGAGGAGGTGGGGGTCAACCTGCTCAGCTACAGGCCGGATGGACAGGGGGATGGCTTTTTCCTGTTGCTGGCCGCGCCCCGGGTGGAAGTTGAGGCGCAGCAGGTGGTCGCCAAAGATGTGATCCTGGTCCTGGATGTTTCCGGTTCGATGCGCGGTGAAAAGATCGAACAGGCCAGGGCGGCCCTCCGCTTCGTGCTCGACAACCTGAACGACCAGGACCGCTTCAACATCCTGGCCTTCAGCACCGGCACCCGCCCCTACGCCCGCGGCCTGGTGCCCGCCGACGAGCGGGGCCAGGCCCGCGACTTTGTGGCTCGCCTGGAAGCCGGTGGTTCAACCGACATCAACCGCGCCCTGCTGGAGGCGCTCGACATGGTTGAAGAGGAGCGGCCCACCCTCCTCATCTTTCTGACCGATGGCCTGCCCACCACCGGCGAGGTGGACATTGACCGCATCCTTGACAATGTGAGCCGTGCTGCGCCCAGGAATGTGCGCCTCTTTCCCTTTGGGGTGGGCTATGACGTGAACACCACGTTGCTGGACACCCTCGCCCAGAACCATCGGGGAGCCAGCGGCTACGTCCGCCCTGAGGAAGAGATTGACGAAAAGGTCTCGGCCTTTTATGCCAGGGTCAGCACCCCGCTCCTGTCCGATCTGGAGATTGATTTTGGGCAGATCATCGTGGACGACCTGTACCCCTATCCCCTGCCTGACCTGTTTGCCGGGACGCAACTGGTGGTCGTGGGCCGCTACCGCAACGGCGGCGAGACAGCCATCACCCTGAGCGGCCAGGTGAACGGCCGGCCCTATTCCTTCCGCTACGATGGGATGCTCTTTCAGCGGTCCGGGGGCGAGGAGTTCATCGCCCGGCTGTGGGCCACGCGCAAAATCGGCTACCTGTTGCAGCAGATCCGGTTGCATGGCGAAGACAAGGAGCTGATTGACGAGATCGTGGGCCTGTCCATCCGCTATGGCATCATCACCCCCTACACCTCGTTTCTGGTGGACGAGACCGAGCAGGCGTTGAGTGAGGAAGGCCGCCAGGAGATCGCCCGGGAGATTCAGGCCACGGCTGTGCCTGCCCCTGCCTCTGGCCAGGGGGCGGTGGAGCGGAGCGCGGGGGAGAAGGCCCTGTCGGGGGCCGACGCACCGGCAGCCCCGCCGACCGGTATAGGCGGCGGTGAGACCGACGGGTACGGCAATCCGATCAGCCCGGTGCGGTATGTGGGCGACAAGACCTTCATCCTGCACAACGGCGTATGGACCGACACCCTCTTTGACGCCGACAAGATGACGCCTGTGCTGCTGAGCTTTGGCAGCGACGACTATTTTGCCCTGATCGCGGCCCATCCTGACTGGGGGCGCTACTTTGCCCTGGGCGAGCGGGTCATCGTCGTGCTGGAAGGGACGGCCTATGAGGTGCGCCAGGGAGAGGTGCCACCGCCGGAAGAGCCAACGGCCGGTGCAACGCCGGCCGTCGAGTCAGCGCCCTCCCCGCCCGATAACCTGTTCGAACTGTTTGTCCGGGCCATCCTGAATCTGGTGGAAAAGATCATCACCGCCTTCAAGGATTAGAAGCTCACCATCCAGGACACGAAGGACAGCAGGATGGGGGCTCCTTCGTGTCCTTGCCTTCAGGCCCCCACCGGGTCTGTACGGGTGGAGCGATACTCCGCCAAAGGGGGTTTGGTCTGCCCATAATGGCCAAACCCCCGCTTCATTGTGCCCAGGGGCATGTCCCCAATCTGATATGATCACACTGACGTCATTGACACCATTCCCAAGGCGTGGTATAATGATGGTGGCGATCGGCCAGGACCTGGCAAATGTATAGAAAGGAGGCGAGGAATCGCAATCTATAAAGTGAAGATTGAATCAGAGAAAAATAAAGAAAGAAGGGGGTAGAAATGGTGAAGAGATTAGGCTATATCCTGACAATCGCGTCCATGTTGTGGCTGGCGGCCTGCGGACCAACGCCCACTGAGGCACCTGCCGCACCGACCCAGACTCCGGCCGCACCGACCGAGGCACCGACCGAAGCACCGGCTCCAGCCGCCAAGACGGCGATCATTGGCTTCACTGCTTCACAAACCGGCAAGCTGAACGTGGAGGCCACACGGCAGATCAATGGCCTGACCTTGTGGATGGAGCAGGTCAACGCAGCCGGTGGAGTCAAGCTGTCCGATGGCACTGCTGTCAAGTTTGAGGCCAGGTTTTACGACGATGAGAGCAACAAAGACCGGGTGCAGGAGCTCTACACCAGGCTGATCAGCGACGACAAAGCCGACTTTCTCATCAGCCCGTATAGCAGTGGGCTGGCCGATGCGGCTGCCGTGATCGCCGAGCAATATGGCAAGATTATGATCACCACCGGTGCGGCTTCGGATACCACTTACAAAAAAGGGTACACCTCGGTCTTCCAGACCTACACTCCTGCCAGTCGCTATCTGACCGGCGCCTTCGATCTATTGGCCAAACTGGACCCAACGGCCAGGAAGGTGGCCATTGTCCACGAGACGGACAAGTTCTCCACCGACGTGGTGAACGCGGCCAAGGCCTACGGTGAGAGCAAGGGCTATGAGATCGTGCTCTTCGAAGGCTATGACAGTGGAGCGACCGACTTTGCGCCCTTCATCAACAAGATCCCGCCGGACGTGGACGCCGTTATGGGCGGTGGACACTTTGCCGATACCAGCACCTTTGCCCGACAGCTTTTTGAGAAAGGGGTGAAGGCGAAATTCATCGCTCTGCTGGTCGCTCCGCCGGAACCCAAGTTCGCCGAACTGGGCGATGCCGCCCTGGGCGTGATCGGTCCCAGCCAGTGGGAGCCGCTGGCCAAATACACGCCCGAATCGGCCAAGGCTGCCGGACTGGAGTGGTATGGCCCCAGTGTAGGTGAGTTCGTTTCCGCCTACACAGCCAGGTTCAACGAAGAGCCCTCCTATCACAGCGCGGGTGGCTATGCTGCCGGCTTGATCCTGCAGCGGGCTATTGAAAAGGCCGGTTCCCTGGATACTGAAAAGGTCAAGGCCGCCCTGGAAAGCCTGAATATGCTGACCTGTTACGGTCACATTCAATTCGACACCAGTGCCGAAGCCCACGGGTTGCAGATTGGCCACGAAATGGTTTACGTCCAGTGGCAGAAGGATGCCCAGGACAAGCTGGTGAAGCAGGTGGTGTGGCCTGAAGAGGGCAAATCCGCCGAGGCCCTGTATCCGCTCCACTAATACATGATGATGTCCTGGTGCGTGATCCGTGAAATGACGGATCACGCACCAGGTTTTATTGGGGAGGCGCATCTCATGCCCGCTCAACTGCTGGCTTCATTGACAGACGGCCTGCTTCTAGGATTTGTGTATGGCGTGGCTGCTATGGGGCTGTCTTTGATCTGGGGGGTGATGCACGTGATCAACCTGAGCCACGGCCCTATCATTGCCCTGGGCATGTTCACCACCTATCTGATTTTCTACAACGTTGGCCTGAACCCCTACCTGGCCATCCTGGTGGTGGCCATGCTGGGCCTGATCTTTGGTTTCTTGATCTATGGGGTGGCCGTGCACCGGGTGATTGACGCGCCGCACCTCTCAAGCTTACTGGCCACCTTTTCGGTTAACATGATGATCATCGGGGCAGGCACGGCGATCTTTACCACCTCGCCGCGCAACATTGATTTCTCTCTGGGGTCGTTGCAAATCGGCGCGGTGACCCTGGCAAGCACCCGACTGATGGCAGCTCTGACAACTGTCCTGCTGGCCGCAGCTCTGTATCTGTTCCTCTACCGGACTCCACCGGGCAAAGCGATTCGTGCCGTCGCTAACAACCGGGCAGCCGCCGAACTGATGGGCATTCCCTCGGCCCAGGTGTTGGCGCTGGCCTTTGGCCTGGGGACCATGCTGGCCGCCGTGGCGGGAGGGCTGATCTCTACTTTCTTCCCCTTTACTATCCTGAGTGGCGGTACCTATGAGCTGAAATCTTTCGTCATCTGCGTCCTGGGCGGGCTGGGGAACCCCTTAGGAGCGCTCATTGGAGGTCTGATCCTGGGGGTGCTGGAAGGGTTGATCCCTGTCTTCCTGCCCGTGAGTTGGGTACCGGTCGTGGAGTTTGCCCTGTTTGTGGTGATACTTCTCATCCGTCCCAGCGGTTTGCTAGGAGCACGCTAGATGAATGCATGGCGACAACCGGGCCTTTGGCTAACGTTTCTGATCGTGCTGGCGGGCGGGTTGGGGGCCCTGCTCACCCGCAATGACACCCTGCGCGAGACGATGTTCACCACGCTGATGTTCGTGGCCCTGGCCTCCAGCCTGAATATCTTGTTAGGCTACACTGGCTATGTCAGCTTCGGCCACATTGTGTTCTTTGGTCTGGGGGGATATACCGGCTTCTACCTGCTCAGTCAGCGGGGCTGGCCGGTGTATATGGCGGCTTTAGCCGGCGGGCTTCTCTCCGCTTTGCTGGCCGGGCTGCTGGGCCTGGCCATTTTCCGCCTGCGCGGGGCTTACTTTGCCCTGGCCACCATCGGCATCAATGAAGCCGCCCGGGCGTTTGTCAACAACTTTCCTCCTTTCGGTGGTCCTACGGGCCTGTTTGTCAACTTTGCGGTGTATAAGCAGTACGGGGGCGCAGCCCAGGCGTTGTGGATTACCTTCACCCTGCTATGGGCCAGCACCCTGGCCGTTCTGCTGCTCAGTTTCCTGATCAAACATTCGCGCTTCGGTCTGGGATTGATGGCCATCCGTGAAGATGAGGACGCGGCTATGGTGATGGGGGTGAAGGCGCCTGCCGCCAAGACCATGGCCTTTGTGCTCTCGGCCTTCTTCCCGGGGGTGATCGGCACGCTGTTCTTTTTCAAGAATGGGAATGTGGAGCCAGGGGATGCTTTCCGTCTGCACATGTCCATCGAGACGCTGGTCATGGTCATGTTGGGAGGGCAGGGGACGGTGTTGGGGCCGGTGGTGGGCGCCGTCACCTATGAGCGTCTGCGGAGCTATCTGCTCACCAGTTCGTTCTTCAAGAACCTGCACCTGGCCTTTTCCGGGCTGGCCCTCCTGTTGATCGTCCTCTTTGTGCCGGCCGGCGTGGTCGGCTGGCTGCGCACACACTTTGCTCGACTGCGGGGGGTGCTGGAATGAGTCCTTCAGCTTCGCTCCGACCCTGTCTTCAGGTTCAGGGTGTGACCAAGCGTTTTGGCGGTTTGCAGGCTCTCACCAACGTCACTTTCGACCTGCCGGAGGGGCAGATCCTGGGCTTGATCGGACCCAACGGCGCGGGCAAAACCACCCTGTTCAATGTGATCAGCGGCGTGTATTCACCCGAGAGGGGACGGGTGATCTTTCGGGGCCAGGACATCACCGGTTGGAAACCCTATCATGTGGCCCGTCTGGGGCTGGCCCGCACCCATCAAATTGTGCGAGCGTTGAATGGGCTGACGGTGCTACAAAACGTGATGACAGGCGCTTGCTTTGGACGCGAGAGTCGTCCGCTCAGTCAGGCGCGAGACATTGCCGATGAAGTGTTGACGTTTGTCCGGCTGGCCGAACGGCGCGATGAATTGGCTGCCAGCCTGAACGTGGCCCAGAAGAAACGCCTGGAACTGGCCCGCGCCCTGGCTGCCCGCCCCTATCTGGTGTTGTTGGACGAAGTGCTGGCCGGGTTGAACCCAACCGAAATCGCAGAAATGGTTGAGGTGGTACGCCAGATCCGCGACCAGGGTGTGACCATTCTGATCATCGAGCACGTGATGCATGCTCTGATGAATGTTTCGGAACGAGTGATTGTTCTGGACTATGGCGAGCAGATTGCGGAAGGGACGCCAGAGGAGGTCGCCAACAACCCCAAGGTGATTGGAGCCTATTTGGGCGATCCCAGGCTGGCCGAGGAACTGCTGAGCGGGAAGTGACACACAACACATGACATGTGTTGCATAGTCCGGGAGAAACACACGATGGCGTTATTAGAAATCCGAAACCTTTCTTCTGGCTACGGCGAGGTCCAGGTTCTATGGAACGTCTCGCTCAATCTGGAAGCTGGAAAGCTCACCGCCCTGGTCGGTTCTAATGGGGTGGGCAAAACCACGCTGCTGCGCACCGTAATGGGGCTTCTCAAACCCTGGCGGGGTTCGGTCAGGTTCGACGGCCGCGACGTGACCCGTGTGTCGCCCCACGCCAAGGCGGCTCAAGGCCTGGTGTTGGTGCCGGAGGGCCGCCAACTGTTCACCGAGATGAGCGTCCGCGAGAATCTGGAGATGGGTGCTTTTACCAGACGGAGCCGGGCAAACTTTCAGCGTAACCTGGCACGGGTGTATGACCTGTTCCCGATCCTGAAGGAGCGGAGCGATCAAAAAGCTGGCACCCTCTCTGGGGGTGAGCAGCAAATGCTGGCTGTGGCGCGCGGGCTGATGGCTCAGCCTGAGGTCTTGATGTTTGATGAACTTTCACTGGGCCTGGCGCCGCTCCTCGTGCTCAATATCTTTGAAATCTTGCAAAAGCTGAAAGCGGAGGGGCTGACCATGCTGCTGGTGGAGCAGAACGTCCAAATGGCCCTGGCTATCAGCGATTATGCCTATGTGCTGGCCGACGGTCGGGTGGGGATGGAGGGACCATCCCGCGAGGTAGCCAAAAACGAACGTGTGCGTCGGGCTTACCTGGGCATTTGAATTAGGAGCAGTTGCCCGGCACAAGTGCCTATCCAATCAGATGGGGTCTTGGCCTATCGCATCACTATCTGCTAAAAAGTCCAATTCTCAACCACTTCGAGGAACAATGACAGGGCCTGCCACTCCCGGCATCGCACTTGACAAAAGCCCCCCATTGCGCGTATACTGAGGATGCATCGGCAGTGTGGCCAGGCAATGACCGGATTGTATCGGAGAGGGGGTGGATCGGCCGGTGCCTTGTGCACCGGCCTTTTTGATCCAACACCAGGTCTTTGTAGGGCAACTGCTCGCAGTTGCCGATAGAGGAGGGCAGGCTGATGAGCATATCACTTGGCATCCGCCGCGAAGACAAAAGTATCTGGGAACGCCGCGTCCCTGTGACCCCCCAGGATGCCGCCGCGCTCCAGGCCGAGCATGACATTCAGGTCGTGGTCCAACCGTCGGCCATCCGCGCTTTCAGCGACGAGGAGTACAGGGCCGCCGGGGTGAGTGTGCAGGAGGACCTGTCGTCCTGCCCGGTCGTGGTCGGCATCAAAGAGATGCCGGCCTCTTTCTTCGAACCGGATAAAACCTATGTCTTTTTTGCCCACGTCATCAAGGGGCAACCGTTCAACATGCCCATGCTCCAGCGCCTGCTCGACCTGGGCTGTACCTTGATTGACTACGAGCGGGTGACGGACGAAAACCACCGGCGGCTCATCTTCTTCGGCTGGCATGCCGGAGTGGCAGGCATGATTGACACCCTGTGGGCTTTGGGCCGGCGACTGGCCTGGGAAGGGATCGCCAACCCCTTCGCCCTCCTGCGCCAGACTCACACCTACCACGACCTGGCCGAGGCCCGGACTGCCCTGGCCCAGGTGCGAGCCCACATCGAAACCGAGGGCCTGCCGGAGCCGGTGACGCCGCTCATCGTCGGCGTGGCGGGGTATGGCAATGTCGGGCGCGGCGTACTGGAGATCCTGAACCTGTTGCCGACCATCGAGATCGAGCCGGAGCAGGTGGCTGATGTGGCTACAGGCTCCGCTCCCTCCCGCCACCACCTCTACAAGGTCGTGTTCAAAGAGTGGCACATGGTCGAGCCGGTTGTGCCGGGCGCCACGTTCGAGCTTCAGGATTATTATGACCACCCGGAAAAATACCGGGGTATCTTTGAACGTTATCTCCCCCATTTGACCGTGCTGATGAATGCTATTTTTTGGACAGAGCGCTACCCACGCCTGGTCACCAGGGCCTGTCTCAGGGAGCTGTTCGGCGGACAGACCCCACCTCGCCTGCGCGTCATCGGCGACATCAGTTGTGATCTGGAGGGAGCGGTAGAATGCACCGTCCGCTGCACCGATCCGGGCCAGCCGGTGTTTGTCTATAACCCTCTCAGCGGCGAGACAAGGGATGGGTATGAAGGGCCGGGCCTTGTCGTCCTGGCTGTGGATATCCTGCCCAGTGAACTGCCCCGTGAGGCTTCTGTCTACTTCAGCCAGGTCCTCAAGCCGTTTCTGCCGGCGATTGTCCGCTGCGACTTTTCACAACCGTTCGAGAGGTGTGCTCTGCCGCCGGAGATCAGGCGGGCGGTGATTGCGTACCGGGGTCAATTGACGCCCGATTATCAGTACCTTCAAGAGTTCTTGAAGAAGAAGGGGTAGAGGGGAAAGATGAAAAAGGTTCTCGTACTTGGAGCAGGGTTGGTGACCAGGCCGTTGGTCCGCTACCTGCTGGACGTGCCTGACTTTGAGGTGACGGTCGCCAGCCGCACGGTGGCCAAAGCCGCAGCGTTGACCGCTGACCATCCTCGAGGCCGGGCTCTGGCGCTGGATGTGGATGACGACGCGGCCCTGGAGGAGCAGATCCGCCGCGCCGACCTGGCGATCAGCCTGTTGCCCTATGCCTACCACCCCAAGGTCGCCGCCCTGTGCGTGAAACACAAGAAGCACATGGTCACCACCTCCTACGTCAAGGAGGCCATGCGTGCCCTGGATGGCCCGGCTCAGGAGGCCGGCGTCATCCTGTTGAACGAGATCGGCGTGGACCCCGGCATTGACCACATGTCGGCCATGAAGGTCATCCATGACGTAGAGGCCAGGGGGGGGCAGATCAGCAGTTTTGTGTCGTGGTGCGGTGGGCTGCCGGCCCCCGAAGCCAATGACAATCCCCTGGGCTACAAATTCTCGTGGAGCCCCAAAGGGGTGCTGCTGGCCGGCAAGAATCCGGCTCGCTTCCAGAAGGAGGGCCGGATCGTGGACATCCCCGGCCAGGAGCTGTTTGACCACTACTGGCCGGTGTTTATCAGCGGCCTGGGCGAGTTCGAGGGCTATCCCAACCGCGATAGCCTGCCCTACGCCGAAACCTATGGCATCCGGCCCAGCGGCTGGATGTTCCGGGGGACCCTGCGCAATGTGGGGTGGTGCGCCACGCTGAAAAAGATCGCCGACCTGGGCCTGCTGGACGACACTCCCTGGAGCCAGATGCCGGCCACCTTCCGCCAGTTCACCGCCCGGTTGCTGGGCATCAGCCCGGAGGCCGACCTGGTCGGTTACCTGGCCGACCGGTGGGGTCTGCCCCGCGACGCCAAGCCGATCACCGACCTGGACTGGCTGGGCCTCTTTTCCGATGAACCATTGCCGGCAGGCAAGGTCACACCCATTGACATCCTGACAGAGCGGATGCTGTCGCTGATGGCCTACAAGCCTGGCGAGCGTGATATGCTCATCATGCAGCACGAGTTCGAGGCCCGCTTTCCCGATCACCGGGAGATCATCACCGCCACGTTGATTGACTATGGCATCCCATACGGCGATACCTCCATGTCACGCACCGTCGGCCTGCCGGCGGCCATCGCCACGCGCCTGATCCTGCAGGGCGAGATCGCAGGGCCGGTCGGTGTCCAGATCCCGGTGATCCCGGAAATCTATGAGCCGGTGCTGGCTGAGCTGGCCCGGTTGGGCATCAGCCTGACCGAGACCCGGACCATGGCAGGAGATTGAGAGTGGATACGCAAGGATATATCGCCCTGGAAGAGCAGTACAACGCCCACAACTATAAACCGTTAGACGTGGTGCTCACCCGGGGCAATGGTGTGTGGGTTGAGGATGTGGAGGGGCGGCGCTACATGGATTTTCTGGCTGCCTACTCGGCTGTCAACCAGGGCCATTGCCACCCGCGCCTGGTCAAGGTGATGGTCGAGCAGGCAGCCCGCCTGGCGCTGACCAGCCGCGCTTTTCGCAACGATCAGTTGCCGCTGCTGGCCAGGGAATTGTGCGAGTTGACCGGCTATGAGATGATGCTGCCCATGAACACCGGAGCTGAGGCGGTGGAAACGGCCATCAAAGCGGCCCGCAAGTGGGGGTACCGGGTGAAGGGAGTGCCTGAGGACCAGGCCCACATCCTGGCCTGCTATGGCAACTTTCACGGACGGACCATCACCATCATCTCCTTCTCCTCTGAGGAGCAATACCGCGACGGCTTTGGCCCCTTTACCCCCGGGTTTGAGCTGATCCCCTACGGCGACGCGGCGGCCCTGGAAGCGGCCATCACCCCGCGCACGGTCGCCTTCCTGGTGGAACCGATCCAGGGGGAGGGGGGAGTGGTCGTCCCGCCGACAGGCTACCTGAAGCAGGTCCGCGACCTCTGCACCCGGCACAACATCCTGCTCATCACCGATGAGATCCAAAGCGGCCTGGGACGTACCGGCAGGTTGCTGGCTGCCGAGCATGAGGGGGTCCGCGCCGATGTGGTGACCCTGGGCAAGGCACTGTCGGGGGGAATGTACCCTGTTTCGGCGGTGCTCTCCAGCCGGGAGGTATTGGGGGTGTTTGAGCCGGGCGACCATGGCTCGACCTTTGGCGGCAACCCTCTGGCCTGCGCTGTGGCCCGTGAGGCGTTGAAGGTGCTGGTCGAGGAAAAGCTTGTCGAGCGGGCTGCCGAGTTGGGCGATTACCTGCTGGCCCGCCTGCGCCATCTCCACAGCCCCTACATCCAGCAGGTCCGGGGCCGGGGCCTGTGGGTGGGCATCGTGCTCCGGCCGGAAGCGGGCGGTGCCCGACGTTTTTGTGAGGCGCTGATGGACCGGGGTCTGCTGTGCAAAGAAACCCACTGGAACGTCATCCGCCTGGCCCCGCCCCTGGTCATCACCCGGGAAGAGATTGACTGGGCGGTGAACCGCCTGGCCGAGGTGCTGTCAACGGCCAATGGTCCATGACCGATGACCAGAGGTCGGTCTCGGCGCAGGTTCAGCCCCAGCAGAGATTGAGGCCTGCGGAAGGCCAATTTTGGTGCTCCAGCGGAACCTTTTGGCCTGCTGGAACGTCTACAGATCAGCACCACTCCGAAAAAGGTGCTTTCTCCTTTCTCCCTGGTTCGGGGAGGGGATGGGGGGCCCCTCCCCGAACGCTTTTGTCAGCACAGCAGGCGCAGGCGTTGTGGCAAAATCTCCATCTCGAAGCGGCGGGCTCCCAGGCCATAGATCTCCCCATCCACATGCGAGGCCCAGGGTGAGTCGCTGATCACCTGGACCCGGCGGCCCTGCGTCATGGTGATGTGGACATCGCGCGTGTGAGTGCCCCGCATGAACTGAGGCACAAAGCCCAGCATCCGCAGGCGGCCCACCTTGCCGGCCACACACAGGTCGAACAGCCCGTCGTCCATCCGGGAGCCGGGGGTCATGTAAAAGCCACCGCCGAAGCGATAGCCGTTCATGATCGAGACCATCAGGCTGGGCTGGGTGATCTCCCTGTCGTCCACACGGACCGTGGTGCGGGGGGCGTGATAATACACAGCCAGCGTCTTGAGCACCGCCACCAGATAGACGAGGAAACCCCGCAGCCGCTTTAACTTGCGGCTCTCGATGTTGACGATGGCATCAAAGCCGATCCCCACCCCATTGCCGAAATAGCGCGGTGGCTCGTTGTCAGCCTGGATGTGGCCCACATCCACGATCCGCTCCTGGCCGCAGGCGATGACCTGGCAGGCCGCTGCCAGGTCCATGGGCAACCCGGCCCCAAAGGCAAAATCGTTTCCTGTGCCGATGGGCACGATCCCCAACGCCGGGCCGTTGGCGCGGCCGTTGGCCTGGATCAGGCCGTTGATCACCTCGTTGACGGTGCCGTCTCCACCCACGGCCACCACCCGACCCCTGCCCTGCCTGGCCGCCTGATCGGCCAGATGGGTGGCGTGGCCGGGGGCCTGGGTGCTCACCAGCTCAAAGTCGAGGCCGTGGCGGCGCAGGTGGCCGGCGATCTGGGAAGACAGGCGCGCTCCTGCTCCACGCCCGGCAATCGGATTCAAGATGACGGTGATGGCGGACATTCCCTCTCCTGGAACCAGGAATTCTGAATGATCAAAACACCTGGACCGGGCAAAAGTTGCCCAACATTCTCCCCCCCGCGTTGCGCAGTGTCGAGCTACTTTTCAAATTGGCGGAGAAGTGGTATTATACAGGCGGACATGAGGAAAGGTCACAAACCATGAAGTTGCAAGGACCACGAGTCACGATCCGCCCCATGAAGCGGGAAGATCTGGAGGCCATGAACCAGTGGCGTCCCTTCGCCGATCCCCTGTATCAGCCCTTTGATTTTCCTCGCCGTGACCGGTCCGAACAGGATTCCTGGTTCGACTGGCGGAGCCAGGATCCCACCCGTCGTCTGTACACCATTGAAAATGAGAGGCACCAGGTCATCGGCAGCCTGACCTTGCGGGAGATTGACGGCCAGCAGTCGGCGCGGCTTGGGATCACCCTGGGAGCCGACTTTGTCAACCAGGGATATGGCACCGAAGCCCTCCGGCTTTTCCTGAACTATTTTTTTGAAACGTTGGGCTTTGCCCGGATGGTCCTGGATGTGGCGGCTACAAATCTGCGAGCGGTGCACACCTACCGCTCCCTGGGCTTCCGCCAGGTGGGTCAGCATTATCGCCCTGCCGATCACCCCAGCTATCGCACCCTCCAACGCGATCCGCATTACCGTCACCTGCATCCCTTTTTCCGCCGCCAGGGCACGTTGTCTCAGGTGCTGTTTTACGACATGGTCTTGACCCGCGAGGAATGGATAGAACGGAATCAGGCCGGCGAGGTATCGGGCGCTTGAATTCCGGACACCTGGCGGACCGGCCTGAGTAGCTCGACAATGTTAAATTAACGTAAATGGCGATCAAGGCGGACCTCACCCCATCCCCCAACCCCCTTCCCCTCTCCGCGGCGGAGAGGGGAAGGGGGCCAGGGGGTAGGGGTGAGGTCAAATCTAACATTGTCGAGGTAGCCTTCAGGCGGGCCCTATCTTGTGGCCTTGGGGTGTGTAAACCGTTGTAATACGAACAGGGAGCAATATCATGAACCTGCCTGCAACTGAAACAGAACTGTTCTACAAACTGCATGGCTCGTGGCTGGCCTTTGCCAACCGTGAACTGAAGATCCTCCCCCAGGATCTACCGGCCGACCAGATACGCCATCAGCCCGGTGACTCGATTATCAGGTTGCGCGAGGCCACCTATGCCAGGCCTGACCTGCTGGAGCAGTATCTCGCTGCCAATCCCGACCGGTTCCCCGCCGACGAGTTGCGGATTGTTGCCGGTTGGCGACATCGCCTGGCCGGTGATTTTTATATCATGAAGCATCTGAAAGCCTATTCTGTCCTGATGAGCAGCAAGGAACCGACCCGTCTGTATGGGGTGTTGGGGTTATACGATCCGCTCGACGTGGTGATCGGGGGCGCACCGCTGCCGGTGCTGGTGCAGGCCGTATTGCTGCCGTTCCGCGACCGGATCATCTACGATGGGGTGCTGATGACATACCGCATCCACTTTGGCCGGGGGATCCGCTCCAGCCTGAACGAAACATATAGCCGTCTGAAAGAGCGCGACGGGATCATCGAGACGCTCGTCGGGCCGGACGGGCAGCCGCTGATCCGCACCAGCCTGGCGCGCAGGAAGGCGGCCAGGCCCGCACCCGATTGGCGGCCCGCCCTCGAGGAGATCGTGGCCCGGACCGAGAAGATGCGCCCGACCGAGACCAGGCTGCAAGCCGCGGCCTTCAGCCTGCTGCGCGCGGCCGCCAGCCTGGCCCAGGCTACTCTCCAGGAACAGGGGGCGGAGGAGGAGGCTGCCAGGCGCCTGAGGGCCGTGCGCACGGCGATGACCAAGGTGGAGAAGCTGCTATACGAGGAGGACCTATGACTCAAACGCAACCCATTCTCGTCCCGCCCGGCAGCCGGGTCAACCTGGCCGACTATGATCCCGGCTACACCGGCACCTACAAAGACAAGGGCAGCGCCGAAAAGGCCCTCAAACGCAACCTGGAGCGGCTCCAGGAGCTGCAGGAGGTGCTGTGGGCCGAGGGGAAACATGCCCTGCTGATCGTCCTGCAAGGGTTGGATGCCAGCGGCAAGGACGGCACCATCGAGCATGTCATGCACGGCGTCAATCCCCAGGGATGTCAGGTGACCAGCTTCAAGGTGCCAACCGAAGAGGAACTGGCCCACGATTCCCTGTGGCGCATCCACAAGGCGGTCCCCCGGCGCGGCTATATCGGCATTTTCAATCGTTCCCACTACGAGGATGTGCTGGTGGTCCGCGTTCACAACCTGGTCCCGCCGGAGGTGTGGGGGCAACGCTATGAGCAGATCAACCATTTTGAAAAGCTCCTGGCCGACACCGGGACGACGATCCTCAAGTTCTTCCTCCACATCTCCAGGGAAGAACAGAAAAGGCGCTTCGAGGAGCGGCTGCGCGACCCGACAAAGAACTGGAAGTTTTCCATCAAAGATGTGCAGGAGCGGGATTTCTGGCATGACTATATGCGCGCCTATGAAGAGGCCCTGAGCCGGTGCAACACCCCCTGGGCGCCGTGGTATATCGTCCCTGCCGACCACAAGTGGTACCGCAACCTGATCGTCTCGCAGGTCATCGTCGAGACGCTGGAAGGGCTGGACCTGCACTACCCGCCGCCCCTGCCCGACACCGACAAGATCGTCATTGCCGATTAGATCTAAGGGCCCTGGCTTTTCTACACCGGACATCGGGGTGGTCATAACATGACCCAACCGCTGCCTGTTGGCGCCGTGCTCAAGAACCGTTACCGCATCCTCCGCCTGGTGGGGGGTGGGGGGATGGCCTGGGTCTATCAGGTCGAGGAATTACCGCCGGGGAGCGGGAAGCTCTGGGCGCTCAAGGAACTACGCCCCCAGACGCAGGATCGGGTTGAGCAGGCGGCGGCCCGCGGCCTCTTTGAACAGGAGGCCAGGTTGCTGCGCGAGCTGAATCACATCAACATCCCCACCATCGCCGACTTTTTTGAGGAGGGAGGCCGTGCCTGCCTGGTGATGGAATTCATCTGGGGTGAGTCGCTGGAAAAGCGGCTCCAGGCAGCGAACGCCCCTCTGCTGGAACGCGATGTGCTCTACTGGGCCATCCAACTGTGTGATGCGCTTCACTACCTGCATACCCGCCAGCCGCCCATCATCTTTCGCGATATGAAGCCCAGCAACGCCATGGTGACCAACACCGGGCTGGTCAAACTGATTGACTTTGGCATCGCCCGCACCTACAAGGCCGGCAAAAAACGGGATACGGTGGCTATGGGCTCCGAGAACTATGCCGCCCCGGAACAGTGGGGCAAGGGCCAGACCGACGCCCGCTCTGATCTCTATGCGTTGGGGGCGACGATCTACCATCTGCTGGCCAACATGGCCCCCACCCCTGCCTTCCTGCCCTCCGAACCGCTGCCGCTGGGCAACTACAACGATGCCGTGTCCCCCAAGACGGTCACCATTGTCGAAAAGGCGATGGCCCGCGACCCGGAGCGGCGCTTCCAGTCTGCCCTGGAGATGCGCCAGGCGCTGCTCGATGCCCTGCCGGGGCCCTACGTCCCGCCGGTGGTGCTCGCCCCGCAGCCGGCCCAGGCGGCTCCCCAACCCGTGCCTGGACCTCAGCCCACCGCCCCCCCAGGCCCGCAACCTGCGCCTCAACCTCAACCCCAACCCGCACCGCTCCCCCGACCGGCTCCATCGCCGGCCATCACCAGGTCCTGCCCGGCCTGTGGACGGGCCAATAAGGAGAGCGCGCGCTTTTGCGCCGGCTGCGGCTACTCGTTTGAAACGCTGCGACCTGCCATCCTGCGCATCGTCGAGCCGGTGCGCGCTCCGTGGGAGATGCCGGTGCACCGCAACCCGATGATGCTGGGCCGGGCCAGCGAGGCGGAGGGCTATCGGCCCGATTTTGACATGACCTTTTACGACGAGGGCAACTATGTATCCCGCCGCCATGCCCACATCACCACCGGACGGGGGGGCTATTTCATTACCGACCTGGGGAGCAGCAACGGCACCAGCCTGAACGGCCGGCCATTGCAGCCCCAGCGGGCCTATCTGCTGCGCCACGGCGACCGGATCAAGGTCGGCCTGGTTGTCATCCAGTTCCTGCTACGCTGAGAGGCAAGGGAGGAGTTGATGAACTGTCCTGCTTGTGGAACCGAAAACCGGGAAGGGGCCCGTTTCTGTCGCAGTTGTGGCCTGGAGCTCGAAAAGCGGCCGGCTGCTGCTCTTCTGACCGAGGCCACACCGCAGGTCGTCCCCGAAGAAGCTGAAAATGAGGCCAGACAGGAAGCGGCGGAGGAGCCGGTCATTGCCAGGGCAGAAGCGCCCCCCACCGGGCCTCACGAAGAACTGGCCGGCGAGGAGGGACAGGCCGGGGAGCCGGCGCCTCCCTGGCCTGAAGAGGGGGCGGAATCCCCCCCTTTGTCTGAACCTGGCGACGACATCCTGGCCTTCTGGCGTGACCGGGCCGAACCCCTGTCCCCTGTGGTCTCGGGTACGGTCGTGGCCGACCGCTTTGTCATCGTCGAACTGCTGGAAGCAAAGGAGGATGAGATCCTCTACCGCGCCCGCGACCTGCAACGCTGCTGGCAGTGCGGTTTTGAGGGCAACGCCCCGGACGATGCCTTTTGCGCTCAATGTGGCGCGGCGATGGAGCGCAAACCGGAGGTACGCCTGCTGGAAGTGCGCACCGCCGAAGCAGAGCCCTCCGGCGGCCAGGCCGTGAGGGAACGCCTGTCCCATGAAGGCCGCTTCTTCCTCCTCCTGACCGAAGCCGAATCGAAACCTGCGCCCGGAGTCCCACCGCCTCCCGCCAACCTCTGCCTGTCCGTTGGTTACCGCTCCGACCTGGGGCAGATGCGCGATCTGAACGAGGATAGCCTGCTGGTCCTGGTGCTGACTGCGCTCTATGAATCGCGGGCCAGACCGATGCTGGGCCTGTTCGCCGTGGCCGATGGCATGGGCGGGCACGAAAGCGGCGAAATCGCCAGTAAAACGGCCCTGCAGGTGCTGGCCGAGCGGGTGATCCACACCCTCCTCGTGCCGGAACTGACCGGCGGTCTGGTTGCAGAGGAGGAGGTACCGGCCCGGTTGCGGCAGGCGATCCTGGCCGCCAACGACGCCGTCTATCTGACGCGACAGAAGGCCGGGAACGACATGGGCACGACCCTGACCGCCGCTCTGATCCGGAATGACCGGTTGTTCCTGGCCCATGTGGGCGATTGCCGCGCCTACCGCTGGAGCACCGCTGGCCTGGAGCAACTGACTACCGACCACTCGGTCGTGGCCAGCATGATCGCCGGGGGTCAGGTCACACCGGAAGAGATCTACACCCATCCCCACCGCAGCGTCATCTACCGCTGTATCGGCGACAAGCCGCTGGTGGAGGTGGATACCGACCTGCTGCCCCTGGCCCCTGGTGACCGGCTCATCCTGTGCTCCGATGGTCTGTGGGAGATGGTCCGCAACGAGGGGATTGCCGATGTGATGATGCAGGAGGTCGATCCACAGAGGGCGTGTGACCGGTTAGTGCAACACGCCAACCTGGCCGGCGGTGAGGACAATATCAGCATCATCGTCGTTCAGGTGGAGGAAAGAGCCTGACCTGGGAGAACCAACCTGTTCCTGGGGCGTATAGGAATCAAGGAGTAAGGAGGAAAGCGATGACCGACCATGTGACTTTGACCTGTCGGCTCAACAAGGCCAGCCTGCCGGTGATGACCACCCAGCAGTTGGTGTATCTGCTTATCGAGGCGATGCCAGGGGCGGAGATGGCCCGGGTCCAGATGCCGCTCAACCTCAGCCTGGTGCTGGACAAAAGCGGCTCGATGCAGGGCAAAAAGATCGAAAACCTGCGCCAGGCTGCCAAACTGGTGGTAGACCGCCTGGGGCCCCAGGATGTCATCTCCATCATCGCCTTTAGCGACCGGAAGTACCTGATCGCCGAGAGCCAGCCGGTGACCGACAAAGAGGCGCTCAAGAAACAGATTGACCGCATCCGCGACGGCGGCGGCACGGCCATCTCTGGCGGCCTGAGCCAGGGGCTGGCCGAGCTGGACAAAGCCCTCTCCCCTGACCGGGTCAGCCGCCTGCTGCTGCTGACCGACGGCCAGACTTTCGGCGATGAGGAGACCTGCCGGAAGCTGGGCAGGAAGGCTGCGGATAAGGGCATCGTCATCACTGCCCTTGGCCTGGGGGATGACTGGAACGAGGACCTGCTGGACGAGATCGCCGAGCCCAGTGGCGGCAGTGGGGACTTTATTGATTCCCCAGACAGGATTATCGAGTTCTTTGACAAGGCTGTCAAGTCTATGCAGGACACCGTGGTGCAGAACGCACACATGATCCTGCGTCTGGCAGGCGGCGTCACGCCCCGGCAGGTGTGGCAGGTGTTGCCCCTGATCTCCAACCTGGGCTACAAGCCGCTGTCGGACCGGGATGTGCAGGTGTCTCTGGGGGAACTGGAAAAAGGCCAGCCACGCAGCCTGCTGGTCGAACTGTTGATCGGCCCCCGGCCGGCGGGCAGCTACCGCATCGCCCAGGCCGAGATCAGCTATGACATACCCGGCCTGAAACTTTTTGGCGAAAAGGTCAAGACGGACATCCTCCTCGACTTCACCGCCGACCCGGCCCGGGCCAGACAGTATGACGCTGAGGTGATGAATATCGTCGAAAAGGTGACGGCCTTCAAGCTCCAGACCCGGGCGTTGGAGGAGGCCAGGATGGGCAACATCGTCGGCGCCAGCCAGAAGCTGCGGGCTGCGGCCACCCGCCTGTTGGAGATGGGCGAGGAAGAGCTGGCCAGGTCGGCGATGGAAGAGGCCGACAACCTGGAGAAAAGTGGCCAGATGTCGTCGTTCGGCACCAAGAAGCTGCGCTACGAGACGCGCAAATTGACCCAACGGCTGAATCCGTAAGAAGAAGGAGGAATTGAAACCATGGTCATCTGTCCGAACTGTGGCAATCAAGCCGGAGAAGGAGCCATTTTCTGCGATCAATGTGGCACCCGCCTCCCCAAGCCGGACACTGCCGCCCCGGCCCCCGCCCCGGCAGGGGGCAGCGTCATCTGCCCGGCCTGCAATGCGCCCAACGTGCCCGGCGAGGCGTTCTGCGACTATTGCGGCTCGCCGCTGGCTGCACCGGAACCCACGGTCGAAGCCGCACCGACCCCCGCCCCGGCCGCCGAGGCAGCCGTAACCCCTCCCGCCGGGGAACCGGCCCCGGCTGCTGCTGGGGCTGGGCCTGCCTGTCCGGCCTGCGGCACGCCGGTCCAGCCCGACGAGGCGTTCTGCCCCAACTGTGGCGTTTCCCTGGCCCAACCGCCTATCCCGCCGGAACCGGTTGCAGAAATCGAGCCGGCGCCGCCACCCCCCCCGCCGCCTGCCCCTCTTCTCTGTCCTGCCTGCGGTGCCGAGGTCGAAGCCGGTGACACCTTCTGTAGCCACTGCGGAGCTGCGCTCAAGGCTGCACCACCGCCCACCCCCGCACCGGTCGAAGCTGCGCCGCTGGTGCCCCCACCTCCATCCCCGCCGGTGGCCGGTCCGCGTCTGATCGTGGCTGCATCCGGCGCCGAGATCCCGCTGCCGGTCGGCAAGGAACTCCTCATCGGCCGCGAAGATCCGGTCAGTGGCATCTTCCCTGACGTGGACCTGACCCCTCACGGTGGAGAGGAGGGAGGTGTCTCACGACGACATGCGCGGCTTCTCGTCGAGGGGAACCGCTTCTTCATCGAGGACCTGGACAGCACCAACTTTACCTTTGTCAACAAGCAAAAGCTCGCTCCCAAGACCCGGCAACCGATCCAGGATGGGGATGAGATCCGCTGCGGCCGTGTCGCTCTGATTTTTAGAGATTAGAGGTCCGGTATCAGGGATGGTTCACAATTGGTTGACGCTTTGCGTTACACGCTGGATGCCGCCCGATGGAAATCGGCCTCTTGAGGCGTTTCACGCCGGGTGTCGGCCTGCGCCGACACTCCGTG
>Ga0209162_1001412_pt1 | contig 23623 bp, 21 predicted proteins | sample YNPNPMetaG_FD_187121 | JGI IMG/M metagenome (GOLD analysis project Ga0209162, IMG submission 187121) | Anoxygenic and chlorotrophic microbial mat microbial communities from Yellowstone National Park, USA - YNP NP MetaG (SPAdes) (version 2) ...
GTCAACACTATTCTGCCTGTCTTTTTGATGAGCACGCTGGTCACCGCGCTCTTTGCCTACTGGTTTGCCCTCGCCGCCGCGCGCAGTTTGAGTAAAGTTGAATCCACCGCATAAAAAATGTAGCACCCGATCAGCACCGTGCTATGGTAGCAGTTGGCGGTCATCCGTGGAGTTGTGCATAGACGCACACGCCCACCACGAAAGATGAAAATCGAACAGCGGTCGCCAGTCAGCCGTCGGCGGTCGTATTTCAAAGGAGGTGAGCCCCAATGACCTGACATAAGCAAGGAGTGAACAGTCTCCCCTGTTCACTCCTCTCCAATTTTGCCCCTCCGCCATCTTGTGCTAAAATAGTCCCACCGATGAAACGATTGATTGTCTTTTGCACATTCCTCGTCGTGGTGCTCCTTGCTACCGCACCAGCGTACATCCAGGCTCAATCATCTCGCCCACCCCTTGTCCTTGCCTTTTACTACAACTGGTACGACGAAAAAACCTGGGACCTCAACCGTGTCCCCGACTTGCCCATCATCAAGTACGCCTCGCGCGACCCGAACATTATGGCGCATCACATCCAGCAAGCCAAAAGCGTCGGCATTGACGCGTTCGTCGTCTCGTGGTGGGGACCCGGCAATCCGACCGACGACAACTTTAAGGTGATGCTTGGACTGGCGCGTCAGGCAAACTTTCAACTGGCAGTGGATTTTGAGGTCAATGCGCCGTTCTTTCATTCCAAATACGATGTGGTCCAGGCGCTCAAGTACTTGATGAGCACGTACATCAATCACCCTGCCTACTTGAACGCGGTCGTCTCACCGAATCGTTCAAGCGAATGTGGTGTGCTGCCGAGTCAGGTGCGCAATTGCGGTAGCAAGCCGGTCATTTTCTTCTGGCGACAACAACTCTTCTCAGTGGACGAGTGGAAAGCGATTCGCGATCAGGTGGACCCCGAACACCGAACCGTGTGGATCGAAGAGGGCACAGACGAAACGTACCTGCGCGTCTTCGATGGGCATCACCTCTATATGATTGCGTGGGCAAAGAACCCGTACGCCGAACTGAACAAGTGGCCCCGCCGCATTCGCAACTTTGGCGCAGATAAAATCTGGGTCGCCACCGTCAACCCCGGCGCCGACAATCGCAAAGTACCCACGCAACCAGAAAAAGTCGTGCGCGATCGTGAGAATGGCAATTACTATCGCGAAACCTGGCGCGCCGCATTCAGCACCTATCCCGATTGGATTGTGATATGCAGTTGGAACGAATGGCCCGAAGGCACGATGATCGAGCCGTCGGTGACGTACGGCAATCTCTATCTCGATATCACGCGCGAGTACATCGCGCAATTCAAAGCCGGCTTGCCGACTCCTACACCAACGAACACACCGACGCATACACCCACGCGCACGCCTACGGCGACGGCTACCCCAACGGCAACATCCACCGCGACCGCAACACTCACCTCCACTGCCACTCTTACCGCCACGACGCCGGCGGTAGATACGCTGTTTGTGCTGGAGGATGACGGTCAACCTGATGGCAATGTCCCGGCGACGATTATCGTTTCGGGGACGTTGCGCGTGCGCGCCTTGCCCAGCACCGATGCAGAAATCGTGGGACGCTTGCGCGATGGTATCACGGTCACTTTGCTCGCGCGCACCGCTGATTCGGCGTGGTGGCAAATCGCCTACAACGGAACACAGCGTGGGTGGATCGCCGCCGATTTCACCAATCCCCTTGGGGAGACCGAGACGTTACCTGTGCGGCGCTGGGTGACTATCACACCCACTCCGACGGCTACAGCGTTGCCCGTACAAACGCCGACACCTGAACCAACGTCAACTCCTACACCAACGGAAATGCTGACTCCCACACCAACCCTGACGCCGACACCCACTCCAACGCCAACAACAACGCCATGGTGGAAGGTAATCTTTCCATTCCTCCCGTGAGTAGACCGATGGCTAATCTGGAAAACGATCTCGCTAAAATCCTGATCACGCGCGAACAACTCCAGGCACGCATTGCTGAACTCGGCGCGGAGATCAGTCGCGACTATGAGGGCAAAGACTTGCTCCTTGTGTGCATTCTGAAGGGCGGCATCCTGTTCCTCAGCGATTTGATGCGCGCCATTCGTATTCCTCACGCAGTTGACTTTATGGCGATTTCGTCCTACGGCGGCACGCGCACCGAATCGTCGGGCGTGGTGCGCATCTTGATGGACCTGAACACCAACATCACCAATCGCAACGTGCTCATCGTCGAAGACATCATTGACACCGGACGGACTCTGGCATACATCACCGAAATGCTCAAAACACGCGATCCCGCCTCGCTGAAAATTTGTACGCTGCTCAATAAACCGAGCCGCCGCGAGGTTCACGTGCCTCTCGACTATATCGGTTTTGATATTCCTAACGAATTTGTCGTTGGCTATGGCCTGGATTACAATGAAATCTACCGCAACTTGCCTTTCATCGGCGTACTGAAAACAGAATTGTATGCGCAGTCCAACACATCAGAACACTCTCCGACGTAAAAAATCCTGACAGGTCGAAGACCTGTCAGGATTTTTTCTTCGTTCTTTGCAACCGAATTTGCTGTCGCACTTCGGCTTCTGCCCAGCGCCGCCGATCCTCATCCGTTTCCAGAATCAACGGCGGCACCGAACACGGCTTGCCCTCATCATCCAGCGCGACGTACACCGCGTACGCTGAATTCGTGTGCGTGATTTCGCCGGTAATTGGATTCTCCGCCTCGACGCGCACGCCAACCTCTAGCGATGTTTTGCCGACCCAGTTCACCGACGCGCGCAACGACAGCAAGTGCCCCACGCGCACCGGCGACAAGAACGACACCGAGTCCATCGTAATCGTGACGACCGGGCGACGCGCGTGGCGCATCGCCGCAAGCGCGCCGGCTTCGTCAATCAATTTCATAATGTGCCCGCCATGCACATTCCCCAGCGGATTCGCATCCGAGGGCATCATTTGTTGGTTCAATTCCACCTGAGATTCCGTCGAGCGTTTCGGAGGCAGGCGCGGATCGCCACCGCGTACATCCATCACTGTTGACATCCTCTCGCTCCCTCAAATTGATTTTGATTTTTGACTACCTCTTGGTATAATGCACGCGTGCTACATCGTCCAACAACATCTGACGGGCTGTCTTCGCGCGGCACGTGGGCGCGCCTCTCGCCGAATCAACAACTGGGGTACGGCTGTTTAGCCATTGCGGTCATCGGTTCGCTGGTGATGTACTGCGCAGGGACAGTCAGCATTTTGGTACGTTCAAGTTTTGTGCCGCGCGCGCCCACACCGACGCCGATCACTCCCCCAATCTTTGGTGTGACTCCCACCCTACCTCCACCGACAATCATCCCATTGCCCCCCGGGACTTTGCTGGCGACGCCCACGCAAGCGCCCATCCCGACGCGCGAACCTCCCACTGCCACACCTACACCTACCCTCGAAACGTTTGCCACAGTGCCAATGACAGGTACGCTCTTCACTCCCACGAGCGTAACGCGCGGCACGCCCACAGTGACGCGCACCCTCACACGTCCTTTCACCAGCACCGCTACGCCACGCCGTTGAGATGGGGGGAGCATCGCCGCTCTTTACTCATCCGTCGCGTGACCGGGCTTGAGCCATTTGACGATGACCTCGCGAATCTTTTGCAGTTTGCCCAGCAATTCTGCTACGAAGGCGATCGCGCTGGACAGTGCGAGAATGGTCGAAATCACAAACGCGGAATAAAAGTCCACGCGAAAATCGAGCCACTGTCTCTTTCCCGACGGCGTGAACTCGAGTACGACCTGGCGATGCTCGGTAGATGGATTGAAAGGATTGTAGGGAATCACCCCCACTCCACGTTGATTGAGCGTAATCTCAAATCGTTCATGCGTCAAAGGGGGTTTAAAGTCGCGCTGCGCCGTCCCATTGAGCACGATATCCGTGTCCTTGTAGAGCGTCACACTGATGGGCGTAGCGGGGCGCGTGTAGGTCACTTCGACGCTGATGGTGTTGGGTTCGCTGGCATTCGCGCGCAGAATCGGATCATAGCGAATGATGGCGCGCGCGCCGACTTCTTCTAACTCCACCGGAATATTCGCAGATCGCGGGGCAAGAAGAATATCGGACGTGTAGACCGCGATGAACGGAAGATTGATCAAAACAATGAGCAAGGTCACCAGCAAAAAAATCAAACGTCCCAGGGGCAGCGGTTTTCGTGTCGGCTGAGGTGATGTTTCCGACATTCCAAAGTGATGACGAAACGCCGTCGCAAACAACCGATTGCGAATCACACATTGCTTGTCGTCGCGAATCGCCCCTAAAAGTTCCAGGCGCGCCACTGCCGGATTCAAACGACTAAAGGGCACGGTTTGTCCCGCCACGATTTGCCTGAGTTGTTCACGGACAGGCGGCTCTGCTTCGATTTGAAGAATCATTTTTTCCAGATGGTCATCATCGCGCAGAATCTCCTCCGCTGCCGTCTGAACGACCGGCAAGGTCACCGTGGTAGGACGCGCGGCTTCAATCAGTGCGCACAATTTCTGGGTCAGGTAAGGATGCCCGCCCGTATAATCATAAATCCACTGCGCGGTTTCAGGGGCAATACCAATGCCCACGCGTGGAAAATTCGAGACGAGCAACTGTACCCCATTCACATCAAAATCTTTGAGATAGATGCGCTCGGCAATGTTGAGCGGAGAGTTGGGACCGCTGGTCAAGCGATGCAATTCGCGCGCGCCGCAGAGAATCAGCAAATATTTCTCGAACGCAGCTTCGTCTTCTCGGCGCCGACTGGAGAACACACTGCGCCACGTACCGAAAAACGCATCCGATACGCCTTCGGGGACCGATTCCACTTCGTCCATCAGCACGACAAGACGCGGCGCGCGCACCTGACGCGCGAGATCGAGCAAAAAGCGTCGGAATTCGATGGGGTTGGTGGGCAAGGGCAAATCCCTTCGCTCGACGCCGCGCGGCAAGTTCACGCTCAACGCGGAACGCAGTTCCCCTGCCACATAACTGTAGAGGCGTTCTTCGGACTGGTCGCGGACAACCGCCAGATCAATCAGCGCGATCCCCACGCCGCGCGGGCGCAAGCGATGACGCAGTTGATACAACAACGTCGTTTTGCCGGTCTGGCGTGAACTCAACACTGCCAGATACGCGTCCACACTGGTCGCTTGCGCGGCGTGGACCAATCGGTCGAGTTCGGGACGTGGCACGTAAATCGCGCGATCGCTGACCGGATCCAGGGGACCTCGCGTTTTGAAAATAGACTGTTCAAACGATTCCGTCATGTCGGTGCTCCATACAATTCTTTGATCTCTTGCGAGTAACTGGCAATAGACCCGTACACATCTTGCCCGCGTCGCAACACGTCCCAGATGGCTTGAGTGGCAAAGGTGTATTTGGGTCCGTCGCGCCGCAGGATGGCGTAAAGAGTCAGACCCTCGAACGCTTCTTCCAGATGCTCAGGAGGTACTGCCAGTCCAGCATTGCGAAAGACCTGGGCGATTTCACCGATGGTCACCTGAGGACGTTCGAGCATCAGTAAGGTAATCAATCGTTCGAGAGTTGTGGTATTGCCCCAGGACACTTCGGCAAAGTACTCGGCAAATTCTGTAGATTGTCCAATCGCCTCCACATCGGCGCGTCGAATGAGGCGCTCGCGTCGTTGATTGATGCGCTCGATCAATTTCTGGCAAATGTATTGCACTACGTTGGGATGGCACGCGGCATAATCCACGATGCGTTCCGCTAGATCGCCATCCTCCTCCAGCGTGATGCCCATCTCTTGCATCGGGTCAGTGACCACACGACGCGCTTCCTCGCGCGTGAGGTACGAGAGTGCCATTCGATTGCAAAAGTTGAACAGGGCAAGATGCGAGTTGTGCAAGGCACTATTCAACACTTTTTCGCCGCAGAACACAAAGCGAATCGGCAGTTCTTGTGCTAGCGCGCGGAAAATGCGGAACAGCGGTTCTCCCTGGGCAATATCGTATGCCAGCAAACCATCAATCTCATCAAACAACATAACGATCGTGCGCGCGGGATAGCGCGCGGGCAATTCGGTCGCCATCCGCCGAAATCCCTCCGGCGTCGGCGCGGGTAAGGGGATGCGCCACATCGTAGTGACGGCTTCAAAGAAATCGTCGTACGAGTGTACAGCCTGGCAATCGAGATAAAAGGGATGGTATTCCGGCGCATCCTGAAGGAGTTGCAGGACACGCGCCAGCACAGAGGTCTTGCCAATCTTGCGCCCACCGACAATTGCAAAGTTGGTATCGCGCACCGTCCGAACGATGGTCTTTAATTCGGCTTCGCGACCAAAGAACATATTGGCAGGCACAGGTCCGCTGGTCACGTAAGGTGACACGACGGTCAAATCCACCTGGCTCAAAATAATTTCGACGAGTTCGCGCGCGTGATCGCGCGCGGCAAGCAGACGACGCATAGCACGCCCATCGAGGACAATGAAATCGTGAATCGCCTGACGCAACAGATTGGCTAACGATTGGCGTGGATCCTCGGGCGGGTTATCGCGCAAGTCAATGACCAGCGCAAAGTAACTCACCATATTCAGGATGCCCATCAAATCGCGCAGGGCTTCTACATCCTCTTCGCGTGCTTCATGACGCGGAATGAAAATAATCGGAAAGCGCGGCGGAATTTTCAGGCGGAGCGCAGGTGCTCGCACCACATAGCCAATCAAACCTTTGTAGGAACGTTCATCCAGACGAATGAATCCCAGCAGGGTGCAGAGTTGATCCACAATCTGCTGGCTCACCGAAGCGAATGCCTGTTCATTGTCCACCAGTTCCCACGCCGCTTTCCAGGAGCGCAGGAATCTCTGGGTAAGGGCAAAATGATCTGCGCGCAGATAGGGCGGATCGGCTTGCCACGTCAATGCCTCGTGAGGATGCTCATCGGTGTAGCGCTTGAGTGCATAAGCCAGTTGATGGCGCGGTAATCGTTTCAGGTTGCCTGCATGCGCTTCGCCAGTGGTTTGTAAGGCGTGCGCGATGGCGGTTTCCCATTGTTTCCACATCTGCCCCACCGCGCGCTCGTGCGCTGGAGGACCCCAGTATCTATATCCCACCACTCCCAACACCAGCAGGGCAAGGATGATGCCACTCACCCAGAGCAGTTGTGGGGACACGCTCCAGCGCGGCTGATCCACACCGCGCACGACCCCGTTGCCGCTGGTGCCTGCCAGCACATTTTCCGGTGCGGCTGGATCAACCACGATGGTGGACACGCTGGCATTCGCGGGCAAGCCGTCGTTGGATGCCTGCCAGTTTGCGCCACCATCCTCACTGCGATAGATGCCCCGATCGGTGCCAGCGTAAATCACATTCGGCATAGCAGGATTCAGCGCGAGGGTTTTCAGACGTAGCCGTTTGAGAACCTCGCTCCGTTCCACAGGCGACCATTGCTCACCACCATCGTCACTGCGATACACGCCGTTCGATGTAAAGCCCACAAAGAGGATGTGAGGGCGTCGCGGATCGAACGCAAAGGCGCTGGCTTCATCCGCCGGGAGAAGCGGCGTGAGACTTTGCCACATCGCATTGGGTTGATTCCACGCCAGACGATACACCCCGCGTTCGGTTGCCGCGTACAGGTGGGTCGAGGTCGCGGTGAGGGCGGTGACGCGCGTGACGCCGTTCAAGCCATTCGTTTGCGCTTTCCAGGTTTGTCCTCCATCCGTGCTTTTGAACAAGCCGTTGCCCAGTGTCCCCGCGAACATCATCGAGTTCTGGTCACTCGTCCCCACGATGATTAAACTGCTGATGGGCGCGCGGTTGGCAATGTTCTCCGCGAGACGGGTAAACGTTGCGCCGCGATCGCGCGAGACAAACACTGCACCGCTCCATGTTCCTGCGTACACATCGCTGGGAGTGTGCGGATCGTTTGCCAGACAAAGAACATACGGATCGGTGAGACCGCGCGCTTCCAACCAGGTGTTCCCGAGATCAGGAGTGCGATACAGACCAAACGCGGTGGCGGCTAAGACCATTGTGGGTGGCGTGCCAAGCGCGCGCAGTTGGTGAATCGTTGTGGCGACAAAACCCGTGTTGAGTGTCTGCCACGTTACTCCATCGTCGCTACTTTTCAACACGCCGCGCGCTGTGCCCGCGTAAATGACATTCTTGTCTACCAGGGCGAGGGAACGAATCGGCACATCACGTAGCGGATTGGCTAACAAACTCCACGTGTTACCCCCATCCGTCGTTCGGGCAATACCTTGCGGTAAGACGATGAACACGCGATCGGGCTGGCTCGGATCGTTGACGACGGGACGCGCAAAGGCATCCGCCAGACTGCCTCCCAGCGCGCGCCACGTGGTGCCATCGCGGCTGTGGTAAATCCCCTGACTGGTACCGATGAGCAAGCCGCGCGTGGTCACAACGAGGGATTGTGGTCGTACGCCTCCCGGTAAACCTTCGGAGATGAATTGCCAGCGCGCGCCGCGATCGCGCGACGCATACACGCCGGCATCGGTTGCCGCATACAACGTGGTGGCATCGCTGGAGAATGCCAGAGACCACACGCGCGTGGATTTCAGGTCTGTCCCGACATCGTTCCAGGTGTCACCGGCGTTATCGCTGCGTAGCACTGTGGTGGCAGTGGCAGCATAGATGCGGTTGGGGTCGTTGGGATCGAGGAGAAAAGCATGAATGATCTGATTGCTCAAGCGAGGATCAACGTTTGTCCAGGTGGCACCGGCGTCGTAGGTACGATAGATGCCACGATGCGTGCCTGCCAGCACAACGTTTGGCGCACGGAGCACGACGAGTGCTGTAATGGGGGAAGCATCAGGCAATCCCTGGGAAGCGGCAGACCAATGCGCGCCATCATCGCGCGTGATGAACACACCGCTATCCGAGCCGGCATACATCATCCCCGGCACACCGGGCACAAGAGCGAGCGTGTTGACAAAGCCGCCGGTGGGACCCGCCGTGAGCGTCCAGACGATGTTCCCCTGGGCGTGCACTGGGGAGATAAACCAAAGGATGAGGCAACTCGCGAGCAAGAGGGACATTCGTCGTGCCATCACACGGGTTCTCCCTGAGCCTGAATTTCGCACCTACCCCCTTGAGCCAGAAGTAACTGCGGACGTGACTATTATAGCGTAACTGGTGTGTATTGTAAAAAGGTATCTACTCAGCCACCCTGTCATTGCGAGCGTTTTTTGCGAAGCAATCCCCGAATCGGCAGTGTGGGGATTGCTTCGTCGGCACAAAACGCCTCCTCGCAATGACCCAAGGTGAGTAGTTACGAACGAACAGGTCTCACCTGGTTTGCACCGCGCGCAGATTCTCCTCCACGCGCGTCAAGAGCGCGGTCAATTGTTCTTCGCTCGCCGAACCGCCACCCTGCGCGATGTTTGCGTCGCCGCCACCGCGCCCACCGATTTCGGACAAGACGGCGCGGAGCAACTCGTTCGCGCGGACGCCGGTCTCGCTGGCGCACGCAACCACCAGCGACACTTTGACGCCATCATACGACGCCAACAGCGCGACGACGCCCGGCGCATTTTGCAGCAACAGCGCGAGCGCGCGCAACTCGCTGGGCGCACGATCGCGAAACGATGCGACGATGAGTTTAATCGAATCAAGTGCGCGCGCGTTCGCAACGAGGTGTTGCGCCTCGAAGGTCAAGCGTTCGGCGCGCAGCACTTCGATTTCCTTCTGCGCCGCGCGCAATGCCTCGCGCTGACGCGCCAGCGCGTCACTCAGCGCGTCGGGATGCGTATCGAATTGGCGCGCGATCTGTGTGACAATCGCGTGAACGCGCTGGAAATATTCCAGCGCGCGTTGCCCCGCGATAAAATGCACGCGCAGTTTCTCGGCACGGCGTTCCGTCCTGACGATCTTGACGATGCCGATTTGCCCGGTGCGCGTGCAATGCGTTCCGCCACACGCCGAATAATCGAATCCTTCGATTTCGACCACGCGAATTTGTCCCGACACTTTGGGCGGCACGCGAAACGGCACCGTCGCGATCTGCGCGTCGGAAATCCAGTACGACTTGATGGGACGATCCTCGTAAATGATGGCGTTCGCCAGGTTTTCGCCGGGCGTCAAATCCACATCGCCGCTAATCAAGTCAATCGTGGAGGGATTATCAATGTTGATGTTCGCCGAAACGGTCGCCAGTCCCAGCGCGTCGAGAATCGCCTGACTCAACAGGTGCTGCGCGCTGTGATGTTGCATAAACGCAAATCGTCGCGCGCGATCAATCGTCGCGCGGACGCGCGTCTCGGTCACCGCGCGATCAACGACGTGAATCACCACGCCGTCGTCGTTCATCACCACGTCCGTCACACGCGCATCGCCCAGCGTGCCGGTATCGTGTTCCTGTCCGCCGCCGGTCGGAAAGAAAAAGGTTCGCGGCAAAATCACGCCCGCGCGTCCATCGGGCAATGTGACGCGCGCAACAATCTCCGCATCAAATTCGAATTGAAATGGATGATCGAGATAAGCCAGTTCTGTTCCCACACGCGTTCTCTCACGTGCCATACTCAATGAGCCAATTGCCCAATGTGCCAATGAGCCAAATCAAATGTGCCAAACGTGCCAAAGATGCCAAATGTGCCAAACCATTTGTTCATTTGTCATTTGCTCATTTGTCATTTGTCATTCGTCATTTGGCTCATTGGTTCATTGGCTCATTGGCTCATTGCCATTATAACCCATTCGCGCCTTTTGCCAACTCACCTGGCTTGTGCTACAATCGCGCCCACGATGATTTCACGTCGCGCTTTTCTCAAACTCCTTGCCGCGTCGTTGGGCAGCGCGCTGGTGTCCGCGTGCGATCCCAGCACTCTCGCCCTCACACCGACACACGTCGCGCCAACGGTTACACCACAGCCAACGGTGACCGCCACCACAACCCCAACCGCAACGACCACACCGACGCTCACACCCACGTTCACACCGACTCCTACTGCCACGCCCACCGCGACTCCGCGCGCGGAGGATTTTGTCACCACGCGCGGCGATCAGTTTTACTTGCGCGGTCAACGTTTCCCGATTCGCGGTTTCAACTACTATCCGCGCGCGCATCCCTGGAAAACGTTCAATCTGGGCGAATGGGAACCCGACGTGACCGAACGCGAAGTGCGAATGGGCGCGTCATTGGGCGCGAACGTTGTGCGCGTGTTCATTGATTTTCACGCTTCCATCAGCGGTGTGCAAACCCCCGCGCACGTGCCAAGCGATGTCCGCGCAGTAACGCCACATCCGCAGTACCTCGCCAACGTGCGCGAGTTTCTGGACATCGCCGCGCGCGTGAATCTTAAGGTGATGCTGACGTTGCTCGATAGTTTGCACTTTGATATGTACAAACCCGAAAATTTTCCGCTCATCGAGGCGTATCTGCGCGCGCTCGTTCCCCAGTTTGCGCGCGATCCGCGAATCATCTGCTGGGATTTGCAGAACGAACCGGACAAGGCGATTCGCACGGTCGGCGATACCATTGTCATCCCGTTTTTTCAGCGCGTCGCGCAAATCGTCCGCGCGCTCGATCCATTACAACTGCAAACGATTGGCTGGATTGATCGCGCGCGCTCGCAATATTTTTCTGCGCTTGAGCCACACCTCGACTTTTTCTGTTTTCACTACTACGATGCTGTGGATCGGCTGGATAGTTTGTGCAAATTCTACAAAACGCAAACGCGCAAACCAGTCTTGCTGCAAGAGTTCGGCTTGCCGACAGGTGGACCCGATAACAAGTTCACCGAAGACGATCAGGTGATTCATTACAACGCAGTGATGAAAATCTTGCGCGACAATGCAATGTGCGGCGAAGTGCTGTGGTGCTTGAACGATTATCCCGTCGGTGTTGCCGGCAATCCACCCATCCTCACCGATTCGCCGGAAAATCACTTTGGCGTGTTGCGTCTGGATTACAGCGAGAAACCGGTGACACAGGTGATTCGATGGTATTGGAAGCAATGAGCCAATGTGCCAATGAACCAATGAGCCAATGTGCCAATGAGCCAAATATGCCAAATGTGCCAAAAAGAATCACCCAATCACCCAATCACCCAATCTCTCATCTCTCGCTTGCGCTCTGCCCAACGCGTGGTTGCGCTGACCGGCGCGGGAGTGTCTGCCGAAAGTGGCATCCCCACCTTTCGCGACGCGCAAACCGGCTTGTGGGCAAAGTACGACCCCACGCAACTGGCGACACCCGAAGCGTTCGCGCGCAATCCCAAGTTAGTGTGGGAGTGGTACGAGTGGCGGCGCGCGCTGCGCCACGACACGCAACCGAACGCCGGGCATTACGCGCTTGCCGCGCTGGCGAAACACGTGCCGCGCCTCGTTGTCATTACGCAAAACATTGACGGCTTGCATCAACTCGCCGGCAGCACCGATGTCATCGAATTGCACGGCAACTTGCAACGCAACAAGTGCTCGCGCGAAAACATCGTGATTGAGCGCGCCACCGCGCGTCCCACCGCCGAGGGCTTGCTCGCGTGTCCGCGTTGCGGCGCGTACTTGCGTCCCGATGTTGTTTGGTTCGGCGAAGCGTTGCCGCGCGACGCGCTCGAGCGCGCCTTCGTCGAATCAACGCAGTGCGACGTATTTTTCATCATCGGCACATCGGGCGTGGTGGAGCCAGCCGCATCGTTGCCGCGCTATGCCAAACGCGCCGGCGCGTTCCTCGTCGAAATCAATCCGGAGGAAACGCCCCTCTCGGCGATTGCTGATGTGGTGCTGCGCGGCAAATCGGGTGAAGTGTTGCCGGAGATTGTGAGGAGATTGGAAGGTGGGGATTAGAGATTGCGCTAAGAACAATCGAAAATCGTAACTACTCAGCCACCTGTCATTGCGAGCCGCGCAGCGGCGAAGCAATCTCCATTGCGCTCATCGGGGATTGCTTCGCGAACTGCGCTCGCAATGACCGCCTGAGTAGTTACCGAAAATCAGAAATCGGCAATCGAAAATTCGGAAGGGAGGACAGATGCGAGACAACATCGTACGTGCCAAACTCAAACGCGGTGAGCCAGTCTTTGGGATGATGCTCACCGAATTCGACAATCCCGCGCTCGCCAAAATCTTGGCGGACGCTGGATTCGACTATTTCTTTTTCGATCTGGAGCATAGCGCGTTCAGTTTGCAAGCCACCGCGCACATCGTGCAGATGGCGCGCCTGGCAAACATCGTGCCAATGGTGCGTGTGCCAGATGGAATGTATCACCTGATTGCGCCGGTCCTTGATGTAGGCGCGCAAGGAATTCTGGTGCCGCGCGTCGAAACGCGCGAGGTCGCGGCGCGCTCTATCGCCGCGATGCGTTACCCGCCCGATGGTGTGCGCGGTATTTTCGGCGGCAAGGGCAACAGCGATTTCGTCACGGCTCCGCTGCTCGAGTACACGCGCCACGCCAACGAAAATATTTTGGCGATCATTCAAATCGAATCGAAGACGGCGGTGGAACGCGCAGACGAATTGCTCGCGACGCCGGGGCTGGACGCGGTGCTTGTCGGTCCTTGGGACCTGGCGTTGTCACTCGGCGTCGAACCGAATGATCCGCTCGTCGGCGAAATGACGCAACGCGTCGTAGATGCTGCCAAACGCCACAACGTCGCGAGTGGAATTCATATCGGCGACCCGGCGCAAATCAAAATGTGGCAAGCGCGCGGAATGACCTTGCTTTCGTGTCTCACCGATCTGGAGATGATGCGGAACGCGGCGCGCGCGTTGCGCGAGGCGTTGCGCTGATGCAGACGACCATCGGACCTGGCACAAGCCTGGTACGCCATGGGGTGCATTTCACTTTGGGGGCAAGTTTCGCCGAGCGAATAAATTCGCTGCAACAACAACACGAAACCGACCTGCGTCGGTTTCCCCCTAGTCGCCGTAGGGCGACTTGGGGTCGTGGTAGCCGCAAATTCATTTGCCCGTATCCGATTTGCCCCAAAACTGAAATGCACCCACGCCATGTCATTTTTTGCATTTTTTTCTTGATGGGATAAAATGTATGTTAATTCATTAACTTGGGAGATAGAGTAATGGGTTTTCCTAATCCCTTCCGATCCAAAGAGAAAGATTTTCTCCAGGCTCTGAGCGAGCAAGCGTTGAAAACGCGCGAGGGTCTGGAGGCACTCGAAGTCTACCTGAAAAGCGGTGACGAAACGTACGCCAAGCGCGTTCAAGCGATTGAAAAAGAGGCGGACGAATTACGTCGCATCCTGATTGACGATTTGAATCACACCTTTGTCACACCGATTGACCGCGAAGACCTGTTTGCCCTCTCACGCACGATTGACGATGTGCTGGACTATGGCTATAGCACGCTCGATGAGATGGTGCTGCTGGGAGTGAAACCTACGCCCCATCTTCTTACGATGGTGTCCATCCTGCGCGAAGCCGCCGAGGAATTGTATCTGGGCGTCAAGCAGTTAAAAGCGCATCCCCAGGTGGCTCTGGATCACGCGACGCGCGCCAAAGCACTGGAAAATCGCGCCGAAAGCATTTACCGCACCGCAATTTGCGACTTGTTCAAAGAACCCAAGACGCTGGATGACATCATCGAGATTCTCAAGATACGCGAACTCTATCGCCACCTCTCGAATGCGGCGGATCGCGGTGACGAAGCCGCCAACATCATCGGTGACATTGTGGTCAAAATGACCTAGTTGCAAAAAGACCCGAAGAGGCTAAACCCCTTCGGGTCTTTATCAAAATTGAAAGCCCGGCTCATACGGGACGATGCGACGAGTGTAATCGGTCACATACTCTTTCAAGCGCGCCTCGATATTTTGCCAGCGTTTGTCCTTGAGCGCGTTCCGCATCACTTGTTCCTCCGCAACAAAAACGAGCAGACGCGCCGGATAATCGCCATAGGCGGTATGCCATACCCCGGCGTTTTCTAACCCCAGCGTTTGCATCGTTGGCATAAAGACATTCATCATAAACTGCATATACTCTTCCTGCATTTCCGCTATCACATTGTAGGTCAAAAGCATTGTGGAACGCACGTGCGCCCTCTCCTTCTACGCCGATTCAACAATCAACACCGTGACATCACCGACGTTTGTCCCCGTGGGACCTGTGATGAGCAAATCACCCAGCGGTTGAAAGAAATTATACGCATCGTTGCGTGCCAGAAACGCGCGCGCGTCCATACCCAGATCGGTCGCGCGCGCGAGCGTACAATCATCCGCCAGCGCGCCTGCGGCATCGGTAGGACCGTCTGTGCCATCCGTGCCTCCGCTCAAGATGACCACGCGCGACATTCCCGCGATTTCGATTGCCGCTGCCAGCGCAATCTCTTGATTGCGTCCTCCTTTGCCTTTGCCCTGCAACGTTACCGTCGTTTCGCCACCACAAAGAATGCACGCGGGTTTTGCCACCGGACGATTCGATACGACAATCTCGCGCGCAATCGCCGCCAGAAATCTGGCGAACTCGCGCGCTTCGCCTTGCACAAACGAGGAGAGTAACAGCGTGTTGTAGCCCAATGTGCGCGCGGTCTCCAGCGCGGCATTGCATGCCATCGTCAAATCGGCGATGATGACGTTGTGCACGCGTGTAAAGATCGCATCGCCGAACTTGGGAGTATCGGGGATTTCACCGCGCGCGCCGCGTTCCAGATGCGCGAGGATGGAGGGCGGCATCGCGTCGCGCAAACGTCGTCGTTCGATGATGGCAAGCGCGTCCGCAAACGTCGTCGAATCGGGCGCGGTGGGACCGGAGGCAATCGTATCCAGCGGCGATCCCAACACGTCGGACAGGATGAGTGCGATGAGATGCGCGCGACGCGCGCGCCGGGCAAGTTGTCCACCTTTCACCTGTGAGATGTGCTTGCGCAGGGTGTTGATTTCGTTGATGGTTGCCCCACAACGCAGCAACACATCGGTCATCGCTCGCACATCGTCGAGGGAAACGCCTGGCACCGGCAATTCGAGGAGCGCCGAGCCGCCACCAGAAATCAGCGCGATGATCAAATCGTCTTCCGTCGCGCTATCCAGAATTTCCAGAATCCTGCGCGTACCCTCCAGCGAATTTTCATCCAGCAAGGGATGTCCCGCTTCGTGCAGGTGAATTTTGTTCGTCGCGAGGGGCACCGTGTGACCGTATTTGACCGTGACCCAGCCGCGCGTCAAAACATCAGCCAGCATCTCTTCGGCGGCGCGTGCCATCGTGGCACTGGCTTTGCCAAAGCCAATGACGCACACATTGCGAAAACGCGTCAAATCGTACACGCGATCCTGGACGCGCAAGCGCGTCCCCTCGCGTTGCATGGCACGCTGCAGCGCTTGCTGTGGATCGGCAGCGCGGAGTGCCGCGTGAAAAATGGTCTGTGCCGAAGCACGCGGATTTGACCTGTCCATTCCTAACGTCCGTATCTATTCAGCCACCCTGTCATTGCGAGCGTTTTTTTGCGAAGCAATCCCCAACTTAGTGTGGAGATTGCTTCGTCGGCACAAAACGCCTCCTCGCAATGACAGGGTGAGTAGTCACTAACGTCCTATCACCTGTGCGTACACACGTTCGATGCTGTGTCCCGCCTGTTCCCACGAAAAGAGTTGCTGGGCGCGTCGGCGCAAGCCCTCACCGATTTCGCGCGCGCGCGCCGAATCGTCTAGCAACGCTTGAATCTGCGCGGCGAACGCATCGGCATCCCCCAGAGGAGCATACACACCATACTCGCCCAGATACTCGCGCATCACGGGAATATCAAACGCAATGACCGGCAGCCCCAATGCCATATAGTTTAACACTTTGCCTGCCGCTTCAGTTGCGCTCATCTTGGGTTCCAATGCAAGTTCACCCAGCGACAACCACACCGGCACATCCTCGTACGGAATCCGCCCGGGAAACGTCACGCGCTCGGCGATGCCCAGCGCGCGCGCCATCGCGCGATAGCGCTCCACGTTGGGAAAGCCGATGATGACAAAATGCGCATCGGTGCCGCGCGCGAGCACGTGCGCTGCGGCGCGCAACATCACACTCGTCCCGCGATACTCGTCCAGCAAGCCGATGTACACAATCACGCGTCGGGACAGCGGAATGCCGAGGCGCGCGCGCAACGCTTCCACCCGTTCTGCCAGATCGGGTGATTCGACGGGCACGAACGTATCCGCGTCCACACAATCGGAAAGAACCAAGATTTTTTCGGCGGGAACGTGAAACGTGTTGGTCAATAGTTGCGCGGCGTTGTGCGAACTCGTCAGAATCATCTGAGGCAAATGCACAATGCGCGCTTCCAGCCAGTACGCCATCCGAAACAGGAGACCGTGCGGCGCGATAAAGTGGTGATCCACCATCTCGCTCGTCATACTCCCCTGCATATCGAAGACGAGCGGCACGCGCGCCACGCGTCGAATCGCTGCACCGATGAGCGCGCCCTCGTGCAAATGCGCGTGAATCACATCGGGACGAAAGCGCCAAGTCACCCAGAGTGTTTTGTAAGCGAGGAGAACATCGAGGAGTAATTTCGAGCGCGCCGGTCCAACCTCGTGACGTGGGCGAAAGGGCAAGGGGAGCGCGCGCTCGATATCCAGTCCGGGTAAATCGCGTCCCCAGGGATAGGTCACAATCTTGACGCGATGCCCGAACTTTTGCAGGACGCGCGTTTCTTCCAGAATACGCACATGACAACCGTAATCGAGGAAGAACGACGTCGGAGCAATCATCAACACGCGATAGGACAACGATTTCCTCTCACGGAACGCTATGATGATTTGACGCGTTTCAACCGATCGGACAAGCCGCCCAGGAACATTCGTCCCAGTTGATTGGAACTCTCTCCCAAATCGGGCGCCGGGAGTGTGCCGCGCTCCAGTTGACCACTTTGCCACTTGACTCGTTCGTCCATCACCGTCTGGACGAGCGCTTCGAGCGCGGCGGCATCTTCGCTGGCGAGCCACGTACGCACCTCGCGCAGTTTGACGATGCTCTGGTCAATCCAGCGCATCAAATCGTCGCGATGCGCAAAGAATTGCAACCGCGCTGTGTGCTTGTCGGTGGGCACCAGGTCGAGGGTCGCGCGAAAAGCAGCGCTGGCGAGTTTGCTGCGTTCCACCCAGCCTTGTTCGCTGATGATGCTGGAGGCATACGCGGTGGCAAGAAGCGCGGGCAAGTGTTGTACCCCAGCCATCAACCCATCGTGCTCAGCGGCTTCGATGAAATAAGGTTTGGCGCCGAGCACGTTCACAAAACCGCTCATCACATCAATCGCCTGCGAGGACGCAGAGACGGAGGGAATGAGGCAATACGTGGCATCCTGAAACAAGGTCGCGTCCGCCGCCTCGATCCCCTGTCCACTGATTTGACGTCGGGGGTTGATGACCGGATTCCCGCCGACGAACTCGATGCCTGTGGGTAAATCACTCGCCCATTCCAGAACAGGCACCTTGGTCGTTGCCGTATCGGTGATGAGCGTGCCTGGCGCGAGATGGGAACGCAACGCCGCCAGTGTATCGCGAATGCCGTCGAGCGGCATTGCCAGAACGATGAGACCTGCCCCCTCGCAAGCACTGATGAGATTCCACTCGGTTTTGTCTACCGCGCCACGTTTGAGGGCGCGCCCTGCCACACTCAGGTCTTTGTCATGCCCGATGACTTCGAGAGGCAGTTTCGATTTTTTGAGTGCCAGTCCAATCGAACCGCCGATGAGACCAAGACCGATGATAGCGATACGGGTCTTTGTCATTCCAACCTCAGTGAACAGTGGATAGTGTCAGAGCCACTATCCACTGTTCGATCGGGCTTAACGCCAACTCCCCGGTAAAAATCCTTGATTGGTAAACTTGTCGGTCAACAACCGAACGTTGCCGCCGTTCTTGTCCATCACCCAGATGTCCATCCGTCCACCTCGGTTGGACATGAACGCGATCCAGTTGCCATCGGGCGACCACGTGGGGGTAAAGTTGTGTCCCGTGTTCGTCAATTTGCGGGGCGCGCTGCCATCGAAGGCGTTGGCGACCATAATCTGGTAACTGCCGTCCACTTGTTTGGAGGCGTAGGCGTACGTCTTACCGTCGGGATGCCACGCGGGCGACATATTCTCGCGTTTGTCGTTGGTGAGTTGCATCGGTCCGCTGCCATCGGCATTGAGACGCCAGATCTCAAAATGCCCGGACAGGTTCGAGACAAACAAGAGATGCGTCTTGCCCCACGTGACGCCGCGAAACACCTCGCCTGCACGTTTCTGTGCATCCGCCGGGTGGCTCGGAAAGAAACGCGTTGGCGTACCACCATTTGCAGAGATGGTGTAGATGTACTGCATACCGTAATCCACCCCTGCCTTGTCCAGGCCGATGTAAGCAATCGTCGAGCCATCGGGTGAAAAGGTGGGGCTGGAAATTCCTTGATGGCTGGCGATATCTACCGGGTCTTCCCCTTTGACGTTGGTCACGCGCAGTTTGTTGATTTTGCTGCCGGCATCGAAGACAAAGGCAATGCGCTGACTTGTAGGCGATGCTGCGAAGGGAGGCGCATTGGTCGCATTGACCAGATCAAAGGGCTGGAGTCCCAGTAACCGATTCTCGCTGTAGCTGCGTGGCTCAAGCGATAGGTTGTAGAGGACGTAGGAATTTTGTCCGGGATCAAACGCCACAAAGCCGAGCGAACCCCGTGGCGGTGGAAAGACCTGAGTGGGTGTTGCAGCGGGTGGCTTGGTGGCTACTGCCGCGCCACGCGTCGGTGTGGGCGGTGGCGCTACCGCTACAACCGGCAATTGGTCAATCGATCCGGTAATCGTCACAAACTCCCCGGGTACCCACGCGGGATGAGCCGGATCGGGGAAGGCAATCTGGAACCATTTTCCATCTTCACTTTTGCCAATCACCATAACGCTCGCGTTGGCTGGAATTTTACCGGCGATCGCGAATTGCGTACTGGGTCCCTGGCGCACGTTCACTTGTTGTTTCGTGGTCGCCTGAGGTGGTAGTGGGGTAGGTGTCGGCGGCACTGGCGTTGGCGTCGGTGGCACCGGCGTTGGAGTTGGCGGCACCGGCGTTGGTGTGAGCGTTGGTGGCGAAGTGGGCTTGGGTGTGGGCGTCGGCGCCGAACCGCACGCACTTGTACCCAACACCATCAGCAGTCCCACAACGACTCCGAACACGTGTCGCATTTTCATAAGGTTCAACCTCCTGATTTTTATCGGCACGCCGTTGTGCTATAGTCCAAAACCAACAAGGATATACATCAAGGCGTTAATGGGGAAAAACAGAATGGGCGCGAGAATACTACTGCCGAAAAAGAGTAGCAAGAGCAGAATAAAGAAACCGTACGGACGCGTCGTTTCCAGCAGATCCGCCAGTTCCAGCGGCAACAAGCCCTGCAAGATGGTAAAACCATCGAGCGGAAAAACGGGAATCAGGTTGAAGAAACTGAGCATCAGGTTGTAGTAGATGAAGAAAATGAGAAAATAAAAAAGTGTACCGACGATAGCCGATGGCAAATCAAAAATATCTATCCCTATCGAGAGCGCTCGAACGATCAGCGCGACCAGCGTAGCAAGCAGGATATTGGACAGCGGTCCGGCAGCAGCGACAATCGCCGGTCCCGTGCGTGCGCTGGCGTGCAAGGCATAGGGATTGTATTGCACCGGCTTGCCCCATCCGAATCCCCCGATGAGGAACATCAACGATCCCATTGGATCGAGATGTGCGGCCGGCGAAAGTGACAGCCGGCCCTGCCGGCGGGGTAACGAATCGCCCAGCCAGGTTGCCGCCGCCGCATGGGCGAATTCATGAACGGTGATACCCGCCACGAGCGCGACGAGCAACGCGGCGAGTTCTATGGGCTCAATGCGCCCTGTCAATATTCGATATAGCATATCTTGCTTCTCCAGAGTGAACAAGCGCATTATACCACAAAACAATGAAATGTCTAAGTAGGTGTGCAAAAGTCTTTTCCACCATCGGAAGGTTACGATGCTCGTCATTTTGCCGTCGTTGTACGGACGAAAAAATCCTTCACCTCTACGGAACACCCCCTCTCATTCCCCTGTCCCCTGCTCTCCCCGCCACGCGGGGAGAGCAGGGGAGATGGGAGGAGGGGTGTGGGCGGGCGGCTTCGCCGCCCGCCCACACCCCATTCCCTCGCTTTCCCCCTCCCCACGCCGCTATGCGGCGTGGGGAGGAGCCAGGGGTGGGGCTATTTCGCGATGGAGGGCATGGCTGATTATCCTGTGCTACGCCAAAGCGGAAAAACTTTTGCATAGTTAGCCGCCGCAGGGCGGCTTTGTGTTGCTGCGGTTTCAACCGCCCGCGGAGCCTCCCCCTACTTGACAAGGTGTGTTATAATTGTACTAGTTGTATTAGTACAATCTACCGAAAGGTCAGGTATGGATATTCGGATTGATCCCGATAGCGCAGTGCCCATTTATCTCCAGATTGTCAACGCCATCAAGCATCAGGTTGCCAGTGGACGTTTGAAAGCCGGTGAACAGTTGCCGACCGTACGCGAACTGGCGACGACGCTCCGCATCAACCCTAACACGGTCGCGCGCGCCTACGAACAATTGGATCAGGACAATGTCATCACCACGCAACAGGGGCGCGGGACCTATGTGCGCGAGCGTCCCGATAGCGCGCACCTGGCGCGTATGCGGCAAGAGCAACTAAAGGCGATGATGGACAGCGTGCTCACCCAGGCGTTGAGTCTGGGCTATACCGTTGAGGAAGTGCGTGAGGCGTTCGACGCGCAGTTGGCGCGCTGGACGCGCGGCAGAAAGTCAATGAGCCAATGAACCAATGTGCCAATGAGCCAAATGAGCAAATGACCAATGACAAATGAGCAAATGACAAATGGAAAAAGGAGGTCAAAATGGCAGACAAGCAATCCATCAAGCGTGCGAAAACACTGGCGGAGATCAAGCGAACGAATTCAATCTCCGTTACACTCTTTTTGATTGTGCTGGGTATCGGCGCGCTGGCAAGTGCAGTGACAGGGCAATTCGCGCGCGACGAGTTTCCGCTATGGTTTGCGCTTGCATTTCTTCCCGCACTGTACATTTTGTTTGCGCTCAAGATTGCCAATCAGTGGGAAAAGGCAATCGTACTGCGTTTTGGCAAATTTCACCGCGTTGCTGGTCCGGGACTGTTCTGGATCGTTCCCATCATCGAGACCATCCCGACGTGGGTAGATCAACGCGTGATGGTCACTCCCTTCTCCGCCCAGAAGACGTTGACCAAGGACACTGTGCCGGTGGATGTAGACGCGGTGCTGTTCTGGGTCGTATGGGACGCGCAAAAAGCCGCTCTGGAGGTGGAAAACTATCGCGTCGCCGTAGATTGGGCGGCACAGACCGCGCTGCGAGACATTATCGGCAAGATGATGCTGGCAGACATTCTCGTCGGGCGGAGCGTGATTGACAGGGAACTGCAACAAATCATTGACCAGCGCACTACGCCCTGGGGCATTACGGTTCAATCCGTCGAGATTCGCGACATTGTCATTCCGCAAGAACTTGAAGACGCGATGAGTCGTCAGGCGCAAGCCGAACGCGAACGCCAGGCGCGCGTCATTCTGGGCGAATCGGAAAAGCAAATCGCGGCAAGTTTTGCCGAAGCCGCGCGCGCCTACGCCGACAATCCTACCGCTCTCCACTTGCGTGCAATGAATATGCTCTTCGAGGGATTGAAGGAAAAGGGCGCGCTCGTCATCGTACCCAGTAGTGCCGTAGATACGATGAACCTGGGGGGCTTGAGCGGATTGACTGCACTGGCTACCCAGACTTCCAGCGCGTCCAAGTGAGGTGAACGATGTCAGAGTCAACCCAATGGGAATATCGCGTCAAGAGTATCGGTAGGTTCTGGGGAACGAAGGATGAAGAGATCGAAGCGCTCTTGAACGAGTGGGGTGAGCAGGGCTGGGAGGCTGTGGCAGCCTGTGTGTCATCGAGCGACAAAGTGACGATTATCGCGAAACGCCCACTCACACTGGCGACGCGCCGTCGTCGCTCGATGCCGGGGGGGGAATAACCCCGGCGTTGAATACATTGGAGGTCAACGATGCTGTGGTTTAGTTTACTCATCGGTGGAATTTTGGTGCTTGCCGGGCTTGCCACGTACTTGTTCGCGCCGCGCCTTGGACCCAATCCGATCTTTGGTGTACGCGTGGGGTATTCGTACGCCAGCCGTGAGGTGTGGGACACGACGAATCGTTTTGGCGGCGCGCTGCTCGCGTTCGTGGGCGTGGGCATCGCGTTGCTCGGTGTGTTGTTGCAGATGCTTGGTATCGCGCCGCGCCAGGGCATAGGAATTCTCACGGCGGTGCTATTCATCGCGCTGCTGGGCGCGACGGCGTGGATGTTTCTCTACGCGCGGCGTCTGGCGCGCGGCACTGCGCTGGCGCGTCAGGTCGCGCCGGTCGAGTTTCGGTGGGCGTATCTGGCGCCGGTGCTGGTCACCTTTGCGCTCCTCGTCGCGCTGGCGGCGTACTGGTATCCTCAACTGCCGGCGGATCGCATCGCGACGCATTTCAACCTCGCCGAGCAACCGAACGGCTGGCAAGCGCGCGATGAATTCTTGGCGATGTTTCTGGGGCTTGCCGCGCTCTTCGTCGTGCTGGACGTGATGGTGGTCATCGTCGCGACGCGCGAGCCGATGATTGCGTTTGGGTGCTGGGGCACGCGCTGG
>Ga0209162_1001413_pt1 | contig 23619 bp, 25 predicted proteins | sample YNPNPMetaG_FD_187121 | JGI IMG/M metagenome (GOLD analysis project Ga0209162, IMG submission 187121) | Anoxygenic and chlorotrophic microbial mat microbial communities from Yellowstone National Park, USA - YNP NP MetaG (SPAdes) (version 2) ...
GTCGCAACCAGTTCACCGATCGGCAGGATCAGGCTATGCCGACGAAATGCGTCCAGTCCCAGTTCAGCAATGGTGCGCGTGCCATCCATTGCCCGCCAGACCTCGTGCTGCGCTTCGGTCAGGCGGAGATAGGCGCCCTGCGGGGTGCGCACAATATAGTGCGTCTGTCCCCCTTCAACGACCGGATCGGCAGCCACATCGGGAATGGCGTGTGGTCGGTACCGTTGCGGATTCGTCCGTTCGCGCAGGATCGTCCACACGTGTTGTTCTTCCGATTGTCGAACGCCACGCTCACGCAGGATCATAAAGACCCGGACGTTTGTTGCAGGAGGTTCGGCAACGCGCCGCCGCACCGCAGCCCATATGCCGCCCGGAAGCGATTGGGCGCCAGCGGCTGTTGGTTGGGATGCGTGAGTTATTGCATCGTCGAGCGTTGCCATCGCATCCATTCTAGCACGGCGTTCCAGGGAAGTGGATGATGTTCTGCGAGGGGGTGTGGTACGAAGGGCGTAGAGGCGCTGTGAAAAGCGAACGCCCTGCTTTTCACTCAGCGCGCTTCGTTCTTTCCTTAACCCGACTGCTCCAACCGGTTGCTTCGTATGCCTGCAGGCAGGACATATCGACATCACCGGTCTCTGAGATGACGTGGTACGCTTTCGCGCTACCGTAGTCATCCCGAAGCGCCGCACCTGGCTCCTAGCGCAACGGGTGTTTCACTGCCGCGCGTATTTGCTGGTCTCCCCGAGCAGATCCAAAATCTCTCGTTTCCCTCAGCTTACGACAGCCTTTTTCAGTACTATCGCTTGCCAGGTGCGGGTATGTCGGGTTATTCAAGAACGGGCCCTTCGCTGAGTTACTCTGTCAGGGCGGTAGGAATAGTATACTCCACACCGGACGATTTTACAAGCCCTTAATATGATGCAATTTAATGCAGTTTGTTGTGCAAATGGAGAACAAGAGGATGGTACAATACTGCCATAGTTGACCGCACAGCGACGCTGCGGTAGACTACGCGCGAGCGCATTCTCCAGACTGTCGAATGTGGTTGTCTGTCAGACGGTGAGGTTCACGCATGAGTACGTTGAATGAGAAGACGGCGTTCATTACAGGCGGTGGGCGCGGAATCGGTCGGGCGATTGCGCTGACCTTTTCGGGCGCCGGTGCGACAGTGGCGGTCGCCGGGCGCAACCAGGAGGCGCTGGACGAGGTGTGTGCGACGATTGAGCAGCGCGGCGGTCGCGCCGTTGCTGTCATATGTGATGTCGCCGATCCGATGCAGGTTTATGCCGCCGTCAGCCAGGCGCGCGCGGCGGTGGGTCCTTTCGACATTCTCGTCAATAACGCTGGTGTTACCTATAGTGCAAAACTGACCGACACGGACGATGCGCTTTGGGAACGGATCATTCAGGTGAATCTCAACGGTGCTTATTACTGCTGCAAGGCCATCGTTCCCGATATGGTTGCGCGTGGCGGCGGGCGGATTATCAATATCGCCTCGATGGCGGCGCTGGTCGGTATGCCATTTTCAGCCGCCTACAGCGCTGCAAAGCATGGTCTGCTCGGTCTGACGCGCTCCCTGGCGCTCGAATTGCAACGCTACCATATCACCGCAAATGCTATCTGCCCTGCCTGGGTCGAGACCGATATGATGAGGAACGCGATCAACGAACTGGCCGCGAAGACCGGGCGGACACCGGAAGAAGCGCGCGAGGCGCTGCTGTCGCGCGGCGGTCAGCAACGCGCCATGTCGCCAGAAGAGGTCGCTATCACAGCGCTGCGCCTTGCCGGACCGGAGGGCGCTGCTACCACTGGTGAAGCGATTGTGCTCCATTAGGATGCTATGACTGCATATCTCGTCATTGTCCGTTCGTTGCACGATCCGACTGCGCCCGATCACCTCTTTCTGATCGATGGCGACCTCGACGGTGCAACAGTTGCCCGCCTGACAACCGATCTGCTCTACGATCCAGTGGTGCAACAGGCTTCCTGGACGCCGGTCGATGACCTGGCCGATGAACCGCCCGCCAGTGCAACAGGAATGACACTGGTCGAGATCGCCTATCGTCCGGGTGTAACCGACAACGAGGCGGAAAGCGTGCGGAGCGGCGCAGCCCGTCTTGGCATCGCGGGTCTGCGCGCGGTGAAAACGCTCCGTCGTTACCGGGTGGCGCATTCCGGCGATGAGCGCGATCTGTATAACGATCTGATCCAGACGGTGCTGCGTTATTCTGAAGGTGCGGGCGCTGCCGAACGGCGCGCCTGGTATGCGCACCTGCTCTGCCCGCCTGCCGATCACGAGCCGTTGGTGGCGCACATCCCGATCACAACTGCATCTGACGACGAGTTGATGCGCATCAGTCAGGCGGGAGTGCTGTCGCTCGATCTGGAGGAGATGCGCGCGATCCAGGCATATTATCGCGCCGAAGGGCGCGAGCCGACTGATGGCGAACTCGAGACGCTGGCGCAGACCTGGAGTGAGCATTGCAGTCATAAGACGTTCAAAGGGCGCGTTCGCTACCAGAATCAGGTCTCGCCCGACCCGCAGGATGTGGCGTTGCCCGTCGATCATTATCCGTCGCTGCATCTGCTGTCGCGCGATTGTGAGATCGATAGCCTGATCCGCACCTTTCTTATGGCTGCGACCCGGCGCGTTCTTGATCAGCGCAGGGATCGTGATTTTGCGGTGATCTCGGCGTTTGTCGATAACGCCGGTATCGTGGCGTTCGATGAACACTACGAGATCTCGTTCAAGGTCGAAACGCATAACCATCCTTCGGCGCTTGAGCCGTTCGGCGGTGCAAATACCGGCGTCGGCGGCGTGGTGCGCGATGTGCTCGGCGTTTCCGCCCAACCGATTGCCAATACCGATGTGTTCTGCTTCGGACCGATCGATCTTCCAACAACTGAACTCAGCCCCGGTGTGTTGCATCCGCAACGGATCGCCGCTGGCGTGGTCGCTGGCGTGCGCGATTACGGTAATAAACTCGGCATTCCTACGGTCAATGGTGCGGTCTTCTACGACCGGGGCTATGTGGCGAATCCGCTTGTCTACTGCGGCACGGTCGGTCTTGCGCCGCGCGACGCGCATCCGCGCGCGGTGCGTCCGGGTGACGCGATTGTGGTCATTGGCGGACGCACCGGTCGCGATGGCATTCACGGCGCGACGTTTTCTTCGGCGGAACTGACCCATACCACGGCTGAGGAAGTCGGCAGCGCAGTGCAGATCGGCGATCCGATCACGGAAAAGAAGATGATCGATGTGGTGCTTCAGGCGCGTGACCGGGGTCTCTACAGCGCGATTACCGACTGCGGCGCCGGGGGGTTGTCCTCAGCAGTGGGTGAAATGGGCGCCGATTGTGGCGCAGAGGTGGAACTGGCGCGTGCGCCGTTGAAGTATGCCGGTTTGCAACCCTGGGAGATCTGGCTTTCAGAGGCGCAGGAACGGATGGTGCTGGCAGTGCCGCCGCAGTGTCTCGAACGCCTGCTGGCGCTCTGCGCCAGCGAAGATGTCGAGGCGACGGTCATCGGGCGTTATACCGATACCGGGCGCCTGGTTGTGCGCTACAATGGCGCACCGGTGGTCGATCTGGCGATGTCATTTCTTCACGAGGGGCGCCCGCAGTGGGTGCTGGAAGCGCGCTGGGACGGCGGATCACTCCCCAAACCGCAGATGACGGTTCACAACGGCGATCAAGAGCGGGTGGACGTCGCGCACCTGTTGCTGGCGTTGCTGGCGCATCCCAACATTGCCTCCAAAGCGCCCATTGTCCGCACCTATGACCATGAGGTTGGCGGACGGACGGTTGTGAAACCGCTGGTCGGCGCTGCCTGCGATGGACCCGGCGATGCCGCCGTGCTTCAACCGCTGCCGTCGTCGATGCGCGGGATTGCAATCGGGTGCGGGATCAATCCGCGCTACGGTCTGATCGATCCGTACTGGATGGCGCTGGCGTGCGTCGATGAAGCGCTGCGCAACGTGGTTGCCGTGGGCGCCGATCCGACCCACGCTGCCATTCTCGACAATTTCTGCTGGGGCGATCCGCGCCTGCCGGACCGCATGGCAGGGTTGGTGCGCGCTGCTGCCGGTTGCTACGATGCGGCAGTGGCGTATGGCGCGCCCTTCATTTCCGGCAAGGACTCGCTCAACAATGAGTACCGCGATGCCGAAGGTCGCCGCACGCCGATCCCGCCGACTCTGCTGATCTCGGCGCTGGCGCTGGTTCCCGACATCCGCCGCGCGGTGACGTCGGATTTCAAAGAGCCGGGCAACGCAGTGTACCTGGTCGGGTTGACAAAGGCGGAACTGGGTGGCGGTCATCTGCTGGAAGTGCTGCCGTCGTCGCGCACCTCCCCCGCGCTCTCCGCCGCGCTGACACAGATGCCGCGGGTCGATCTGGCGCAGGCGCCGCAGTTGATGGCGGCGCTCCATACCGCGATAAGCGCCGGTCTTGTGCGCGCCTGTCACGATCTGAGCGAGGGGGGACTGGGGGTGGCGGCTGCGGAAATGGCACTCGCCGGCAATCTTGGGGTGACCCTGGATGTGCGTGCTGTGCCACACAATCCGGCTGCCGCCGATGACCTGGTTCTGCTGTTCAGCGAGTCGCCGACCCGCTTCCTGGTCGAGGTGCGCCCGGCGGATGCGTCAGCATTCGAGGCGGCAATGAACGGACACGCCTGTGCGCGTGTGGGCGCGGTGACGGAAGCGGACGTGGTGATCACCGGCTTGATGGGCGAGACGCTCGCTCATCTCTCGTTGTCCGCCGTCAAGACCGCCTGGCAGGGCACGCGTGTCGTCTGAACGAAGCGGGCAGGGGGACAGATATGCGCAACGGTGATACGCCACTCATGGACGCTGATCGGTTTGCCGCCTATGTTGTGCGGCGTCTGAGTCTGCACGATGATATGATCGAGGTACGGGAGCGGCGCGGTGATGAACTCATTCTGCGGGTGCGGGACAACAATGTTACCGTCAGTCTCAGACGTCTCTATGATGCGTATGTCAAAGATCCCGATCAACTCGACGCCATCGTGCAAACGATCGTCAGCGCCGCAACGCACGACATACCGGCGCGTGATCGGAGCGATTTCGCCTCCCTGCGCGAGCGCATCTTCCCCATGCTCAAGCCCATGAATCTGCTGGCGTTTGTGCGAGAGCGCAACCTGCCGATGCTGGTCTATCGCCCCTTCCTGGCAGACCTGATTATTACCTATGTGGTGGATGAGGCGCGGAGCGTTGCCTATATCAATGAGCAGCACCTCGATCGGTGGGGAGTCGGCGAGCGTGAGATCCATGAACTGGCGTTACGCAATTTGCGGCGACGCACCGATGAGCATGCGCCATACACGATGATTGGCGAAGGGGATCAGCGGCTCTTCATTTTCAACAGCAACGATGGCTACGACGCGACACGCCTGCTGCTGACCGATATTCTGGCGACCTGGGCGCAGCAGGTGAGCGGTCACCTGGTCATCGGCATCCCCAACCGCGATTTTCTGATTGCGCTGGGTGACGCCAACCCCGACATTCTGCGCAGTGTGGCGGCGCAGATCCAGATCGACGCCGTTCAGCGCGATTATGGGTTAACTGATTGCCTCTTCACCCTGGTTGGCGGAGAAGTGCGTGAGTACGAAATGATCTGATGGAGCCAGGCATTCTCTTGTTCACAATTGGGACGTTTGGCGTGGCTGGCTTCCTTGCCTGGCGCGACCATCAACCGCACTATCTGTTTGCGCTGGCGGCAGGGCAGATCGCCACCCTGCTGTCACCAATCTGGCAGCGACTCTACGGATTCTCCTATGATCCATCGCTTGGTGCGCTCTTCAGCGTGCTGGACCGGTCGCTGCCCACGCTGGTCTTCCTGGCGGGATGGACCTCGATGTTGCCGCCGCTGGCGATTTTTTTCCTCTACCAGCGCCGCTGGTGGTTCTCCGGGTACTTCACCGGCGCACTGACCTTCGTGCTTTTCACGCTGTACCACGTCTTGATCGAAACGATCGGCATTCGCATCGGATGGTGGGTATACGCTGATAACGGCGTATTGCCGTTCAATATCAGCGTCACCCTGCTGGCCGGTTTGATGAACGGACTGGTCTCGCTGGGCGGGCTGGCCGTGCTGCTGATCACGCGCCACTACGCCTGGCCCATGCTCCTTGCCGTTGTGTTGCTCACCCCTCTGCTGATGAGCGCACTTGTGCATGGCTTGCTCGGCGCGCCGCTCTACACCGTTGTGCTGCTGCGCGCCCAATCGTGGGCAGCTGCGATCGGCATGATCGGCACCCTGGGGCTTGTCCTCTGGGGCGCGCACATTATTGCCAGCGAACTGGGGCGCCAACCGGCGCCCGGTCGCACGGCGCCAGCATAGCGCATCAATCGCGCTTACGGCAGATGCCCACGCCGTCGCGCAATGGCACGATGACCGATTCGAGGCGCGGGTGAGTCATGATAGCGCGGTTGAACTCTTGAATGCCGCGCACAATCGGCGCTGCATCATCTTCGAGCACCAGCGCATTGCACAGGACATTGTCGGCGATCAGCAACCCACCGGGGCGCAGACGCGATACGCACAGTTCGAGTGCACGCAACGAATCGCGCTCATCGATCAAATGACGCAGAATATCGAGGAAGATCAGGTCGTATGGTCCCTGCATCTGTTCGAGGGCGCTGAACCACTCCCCCTCAATAATATTGAAGTGATCACCATAGCCAGCATGGGCGACATACGTGCGCGCCAGTGCAATCCGCTCCGGGTTGCGTTCGATTGCTGTCAGATGCCCGCCAGCCGGGGCGATTGCGCGCAACAGCCAGATAGCGGCATAACCGGTGGCGACGCCGATCTCCAGCGCTTCGCGCGCGCCGTGCATCTTCGCCAGCAGGTAGAGGAACTGACCCTCGACCGGACCAACCAGGGGCCAGCCATGCTCCCGCGCCTGACGCTCAAGCTCAGCAAGCGCCTGCGGTCGCGGCGGCATCAGTTCGACCAGATAATCTTCGATTGCGATGTTGGTGATATCGTCACGCATACGGCGCCCTCCTTGCACGATGGACGTAATTTTTCAATGCCTGTCGATGAGCGCGACAGCGGTCGTCACCGTTGCCCACCGCGCGAACGCGCTGCATATCAGCATGAAAATTGTACCACACATGCACAAAGTACGTGAGCAACACACCGCATCTGCGCGCAGAATGCTCCGCCTGCCGCACGACACTGGCGTGCCCGGATTCTGAGTCCACTGCAAAAAGGATGTTTCACCACAGAGGCGCAGCGCTCACAGAGAAAATGATTGTCTGGCTCAGACATATGTTTCGCCGCGCATCAAACCACGTTGTGTTTTTGGCGTTCTCTGCGCGCTCAGCGTCTCAGCAGCGCATTTTTGCGGTGAAGTTATCGATGATGTTGCGAGTCCGTTGACAGGCATCACTCGTATGCGGTATCATAGCGAACCACACGACGCATATTGGGGATGAAGCGCGTCTCTTCCGCCATCCACGAACGCGGCTGCGTTTGCTGGCATGCGTTTCCTCCTTGCGAGATGGAGTCCTGATGCATCGCGCCTATCATTGCTGGGAAAGCCCGGCGCTTGGCAGACCGATGGAGTTGCTCGTCTTCGGTCATGCCGGTGCGCCAGTGATTGTGTTTCCAACGTCACGTGGTCGGTTTTTTGAGTATGAAGACCGTGGCATGGTGGCTACGCTCGGTCATCACATCGAGCAGGGATGGATCCAGTTGTGCTGCGTTGATAGTGTGGATGCCGAAAGCTGGTACTGCGGATGGATCCATCCCCGCGACCGCCTGCGCCGCCATGATCAGTACGAGCAGTACATCCTTCAGGAGGTATTGCCGTTCATTCGCCGCCAGAACTCCAATCCCTACGTCATGGTGCACGGTTGTTCGTTTGGCGCCACACACGCCATGCTGTTCGGTCTGCGGCATCCGACGCATTTCAACCGTATTCTGGCGTTCTCTGGCTTGATGGATATCCGTTCGTTCATGGACGGCTACCATGATCAGGAGGTCTACTTCCACAATCCGGTGGAGTTCATCGGCGGGCTTCAACCGGGGCAGTACGCCGATGCAATTCGTCGGTTGGACATCATTATGGCCATCGGGCGTGATGATGAACTGGCGCCCGGCAACGCCGCGCTCTCAGAAGCGTTCTGGCACAAAGGCATCTGGCACGCGATGCGCTGGTGGGACGGCTGGGCGCACGACTGGCCCTACTGGCAGCAGATGATCCGGATCTATATCAACGGCGCGGATTAATCCTGTTCATACTCAAGGAGCGGCGTGTGACACTGAAGATCGGCATCCTGGTTGGAAGGGAGAGTACCTGGCCCCCCGCATTTATCGAAGAGGTCAACCGCCGGAATACGGGGGTCACGGCGGAATTTGTCAAACTGAGCGGCACCCGTATGGCGGAAACGCCACGCTATGCGGTGGTTGTCGATCGTATTTCGCACGAGATACCGTACTACCGCACCTTTCTCAAAACCGCAGCAATCGGCGGAACACACGTAGTCAATAACCCATTCTGGTGGAGCGCCGACGAAAAGTTTACCGGTGCGACGATTGCAACGCGCCTTGGCATCGCCCATCCGCGCACGGTTGCGCTTCCGTCGCATTCGTACATCCCTGCCATCCATCCGGTCGAGTCGCTGCGCAACCTGGAAGCGCGCATTCCCTGGGAAGAGCACGTTGCGTATGTCGGCGGCTTTCCCCTGATCCTGAAACCGCACGCCGGCGGCGGGTTCAAGCAGGTCTACAAGGTGTACGACATGCAGGGGTTGTGGTCGGCGTACAACGAGAGCGGCACCGAATGCATGATGATGCAGGAGTTCATTCACTGGGAAAAGTATGTGCGCTGCCTGGTTATCGGTCGCGAACACGTGCTGGTGATGAAGTTCGATGTGAGTGCGCCGTATCCGCACCGCTACTTCGATGAGCCGGACTATCTGACGCCCGAAGAGCACGAGCGTGTGGTGCGTGATGCGCTGACGCTCTGCCGCGCGCTGGGGTACGATATGAACACCGTCGAGTTCGCAATCAAGGATGGTGTGCCGTATGCGATCGACTTTACCAACCCGGCGCCAGATATGGATTACTGGTCGCTCAAGGAAAAATTCTTCCGCTGGGCGGTGACAAAAATGGCAGATATGTGCATTGCAAAAGCGCTCTCCGGTCCGGCAACACTCGACGAAATTCACTGGAGTCGCCTGCTCAACCCGCACGATGCCCGGCATGAAGCGGCGTAGGAACGGAGGACGCGGATGCTGGAAACGGCGATTGCCGATTATCACGCGGCGCTTCAGGATGAAGCGCTTGCGCGGGCGACCTGGGAGGCGTTGACTGTCGGGCAGCGTGAGTGCAACCTGTTCTTCGGCGATCGTCCGCTTGCCACGGTGATGCGTCCGCGCTTGCTGACGCGCCCACAGTACGATCTGCTCCGACGCGGCGTTGGGCTGGTCGTTGCCGCCCTGCAGCGTCTCGGCGACGCCCTGCTGGCGGATCCAGCGTTGCGCGCTCGTATCGCGCTGACGCCGCAGGAAGAGGCGCTGCTGGCGCGCGATCCGGGGTATCCGTACCATAGCGCCCATTCGCGCATGGATACGTTTCTCACCCTTGATGGCGCATCGCTCCGGTTTGTTGAATACAACGGCGAAAGTCCGGCGGCAATCGCCTATGAAGATGTGCTTGCAGAACTGTTCCTCTCCCTGCCAGTAATGCAGCAGTTCACCAGGACGTATGCCGTTACGCCATTGCCAGCGCGTCGGCGCCTGCTCGACACGTTGCTGGACGCATGGGCGCATTCTGGCGGTTCTGGCTCACCGCGTATCGCAATTATCGACTGGAGCGGGTTGCCGACCCATTCCGAGTTTGTGCTGTTTCAAAGGTACTTCCACGATCACGGCATCGAGGCGGTCATTTGCACTCCCGACGATCTGGCGTACCGTGATGGACGCCTGATTGCAACCCGTTTTGAAGCAGTCGAGCCGACCGCAGCGCCAGCATTTCCAATCGATCTGGTCTACAAGCGCGTGCTGACCAGCGAGTTGCTCTTGCGCTACGGCGCAACCGCGCTCGACCACCCGCTGGTGCGCGCCTATACCGACGGCGCGATCTGCATGGTCAATTCGTTCCATGCCAAACTGTTGCATAAAAAAGCGATTTTTGCCCTGCTGACCGATGAGTCGTTGCACGATCTGTTCACGCCCGACGAACGCGCCGCGATTCACGCCCACGTTCCCTGGACGCGCCTGGTGCGTCCAGGAATGACGACCTATCAGGGCGCTCCGGTTGATCTGCTGTCCTTCGCGCATGCAGCGCGCGAGCGTCTGGTGCTCAAACCCAACGATGAATATGGCGGCAAAGGGGTGGTGATCGGGTGGGAAACCACGCCCGACGAGTGGGCGCGTGCGCTGGCTGAAGCGTTGCGCACGCCTTCTATCGTTCAAGAGCGCGTCACCATTGCGTATGAATCGTATCCGACCATGGTCAATGGCACGGTGCAGATCGGACGTCGTCTGGTAGACAGCGACCCCTTTGTGTTTGGCAATGAGGTTCATGGGTGTTTGTGCCGTCTTTCGACGGTGACGTTGTTGAATGTGACCGCCGGCGGCGGTTCGACGACGCCGGTCTTTCTGGTGGAGAGGGGAACAGAGCCATGACGTTGTATGATCCTGCGTCGCCCGATTTTCCGTTCACGCTTGGTATTGAGGAAGAGTATCAGGTTGTTGATCCGCAAACCCGTGAACTGCGCTCGTACATTACGCAGATCCTTGATCGCGGGAAGATGATCCTGCGCGAGCAGATCAAACCGGAGTTGCACCAGAGCATGGTGGAAGTCGGAACCCATCCATGCCGCACGATCCAGGAGGCGCGCGCTGAAGTGGTGCGGTTGCGCAGCACCATTGCCGGTCTTGCCCGTCAGCACGGGCTGACGATCATTTCCGCCGGAACTCACCCGATCTCTTCCTGGATGAGTCAGGAGATTACCCCATTTGAGCGCTACAAGGGTGTGGTGGAAGAGATGCAGCAACTCGCGTTGCAGTTGCTCATTTTCGGCATGCACGTCCACGTCGGCATGCCGGATGATGAGGTCGCCATCGAGTTGATGAATGTCGCGCGCTACTTCCTGCCCCACATCCTGGCGCTCTCGACGTCATCTCCGTTCTGGATGGGGCGGAATACCGGCTTTAAGTCGTACCGCTCGGCGCTCTTCGCAAACTTTCCGCGCACCGGCATTCCGCCCAGTTTCCACTCAGCCGCCGAGTTTCACAACTATGTGAACCTGCTGATCCGAACCAACTGCATCGACGACGCGAAGAAGATCTACTGGGACCTGCGCCCGCATCCCTATTTCGGTACGCTCGAATTCCGCATTTGCGACGCTGCGACGCGAGTAGACGAATGCATTGCGCTCGCGGCGCTGATGCAGGCGCTGATCGTCAAACTGCATCGCATGTTTTCCGAGAATACCACCTTTCGCGTCTACCGCCGCGCCGTCATCATGGAGAACAAGTGGCGGGCGCAGCGCTGGGGTCTGGATGGCAAACTGATCGATTTCGGCAAACGCGCCGAGGTGGATGCCAGGGCGCTGATGCACGAACTGGTCGCCTTTGTTGACGAGGTGCTCGATGAACTGGGGAGTCGCCAGGAGGTCGAATACCTGTTGAAGATTGCGGAAGGCGGCTCGAGCGCTGACCGTCAGCTGGCGGTCTTCCGCGAAACCAACGATCTGAACGCAGTCGTCGATAACCTGATCGTCGAGACGCTGGAGGGAGTGCCGGTGTATCAGGGATGAACGATGGCGGGTTGGATTGCCCGTAATCCTCAGGCAGTCCAGCGGATCACCGCCGACGCCCAGGTGAGACCCCCGCCAAACGCAGTGAGGAGCGCATAATCCCCTTTGCGCAGTCGCTGTTGCTCAACGGCTTCGACGAGTGCGATCGGAACGCTGGCGGCAGAGGTATTGCCATAGCGGTCAAGGTTGACGAACACACGCTCCATCGGCACTTCGAGGCGCCTGGCAGTTGCCTCGATGATGCGCAGGTTCGCCTGATGCGGGACAACCAGTGCAATATCATCGGGGGACAGACCGGCGATACGGATGGCTTCCAGTGAGGAGGCTGCCATTTCCCGCACGGCGTGCTTGAAGATCTCGCGCCCGTTCATATAGACATACTGACGTCCCTGTTCGAGGAGTTCCGGTGTCGCCGGGAGGCGCGTTCCACCAGCATCGACCGCCATCAAGTCTTCCTGTTCGCCGTCGGCGCCAAGCACGCACGAAATCAGCCCTGCCGGTTCATCGGAGGGTTGGAGCACCACAGCGCCTGCGCCATCGCCGAACAGCACACAGGTATTGCGGTCGTTCCAGTTAATGAAGTGGGTAAAGATATCGCAGGCGACGAAGAGCACATTGCGCGCCGCGCCGCTGCGGATCATGCTGGTTGCCACGTTCAAGCCATAGACGAAGCCGCTGCATGCCGCCACGAGATCGAAGGCGGCGGCGCGGCGCGCACCGATGCCCGCCTGGATGGTGCAGGCGGTTGCCGGGAAGGGCCGGTCGGGCGTGCAGGTCGCCAGGATGACGGTATCGATCTGAGCGGCATCGAGACCGGCACGCTCAAGGGCAGCGCGTCCGGCTGCGATTGACAGCGTGGACGTATATTCGCCGGGACCTGCAACCCGGCGTTCACGAATACCGGTTCGGGTTTGAATCCACTCGTCGGACGTTTCGACCATTCGTTCAAGATCGGCATTGGTCAGCACACGTTCAGGAACCGCCATGCCCCAACCTGTCATTGCTGCGTAGTTCGCCATACCCGCCTCGATAATACAAAAAGGGTTATTGACACGCCAGGATGGCAGGTCAATAACCCGTCACGACACGCCCGTGATGTGTTATTCCTCCCCGGCTTCGCTCTTTGGTTCGATAACCAGGCGTCCCCGGTAATAGCCGCACGATTTGCAGACATAATGGGCGCGCATCAACGCACCGCAGCGTGTGCAGGGCACGAGGGTCGGCATAGCGATCCGCTGATGCTGGCGGCGATTGCCGCGTCGGTGGCGAGAGACTTTGGTTTTCGGTACAGCACCCATGACAGACTTACCTTCTCGATAGACAACTACTCTGGCTTCAGCAGCGCACGCAGCGCGGCGAAACGTTCATCAACGCTGGCGCTGCCACAGGAACACTGCTCAACATTCAGATCTGCACCGCACTCCGGGCAGAGACCGCGGCAATCGGGGCGGCAGAGGGGCTGCATCGGCAGTTCGAGCAGCACATACTCGCGCAGCATCTCACCGACATCCGCCATATGCAACTCGTCGAGGTAGAACGGATCTTCTTCATCGGGTTGCGGCAGCGGTGTGCCGGTCATGACGTCGATCCGCGAGTGAAACTCGTCCCGGAAGCGCACCTCAATATGCTGAACGGCGGAGTTGAGGCAGCGGACGCATTCCATTGCCACGGTTCCGCGAGCATGAACATCAACCAGGACACCACTGGCGGTGCGGGTAAATCGCACCGCGCCGACGACGTCGCGCATTTCGAGCACATCGTCGAGGCGCAAGACCGGCTCGGTAAAGTCGTATCTGCGGGACCCGCCGACATACTCGCGGAGCAGTTGAGCGACGTTGAACTTCAGATCTGTGGTCGGTTTTGACATGTGCATCGATAGCGCCTTCTGCGCTCACAGGGGCTGCATTATAGGTCAGCGACGCCGCGTTGTCAAGGGATGATCACCTGCCGGAGGAATGCGGCTCACGCGCTGCCCCCAGTTCCTGGAGACCGTTCTGCACGCTGGTAATGACTTTCAGCAGGCGTTGTTCCAGTTCTTCGAGCACCTGGCGCGCATACTCATCGGCGCCGGCCCGCACGGCGCGCGCCTCGCGCTCCGCCTGTTCCAGCAGTCGCGCACGTTCAGCTTCGATTGCCTCCAGCAACCCCTGCTCGTGCAGCACCTGCTGCACCCGTTCCTGCGCCTCACGGATCAGGCGCTCCTGTTCGTTGATGATCCGGCGCGCCTGACGCAACTCCTCAGGGATCGCCACCCGCATCCGGTCGATAATGTCGAGCACGCGATCTTCGTCGATCAGCAACCGACCGCTAAACGGCACCCGTTTGCCTTCGGCAATCACATCTTCCAGTTCATCGATCAACTGATCCAGTTCGATGGCCCATCACCTCCTGCCATATGCGCGTTTCAGCGCTTCCACGACGGGACCGGGAACCAGCCAGGACACATCACCGCCAAGTGATGCGATTTCACGCACGGTGCTCGAACTGAAGAAGGTGTAGCGATGACTCGCCATAAACAGGACGATATCGATGTCGGGCGCCAGCGTCTGGTTGATCTGCGCCAGTTGAAACTCCGCCTCAAAGTCGCCGACGGCGCGCATCCCGCGCACGATGACCGACGCGCCGACGCTGCGCACATAATCAACGGTCAATGTCGAATAGGTATCAACTTTGACACGCGGAAGGTGACGGGTCGATTCGCGCAGCAGGGCTACTCGTTCTTCGGTACTGAAGAGCAACTGTTTATTGGGGCGATCAAAGACGGCCATGATGACCGTATCGAAAATGCGCGACGCACGCGCAGCAATGTCGAGATGACCATTGGTAACGGGATCGAAGCTTCCTGGATAGACTGCGATCGTCACCCCTTCTCTCCTTCTCTGATGCAACAAGGATCCGCAGAACGCTGCATCGTTCGATCAACCGTCGGTCGATGGCGGAACAGACTGTTCGTGCATCTCACCAGACCCGTCGGCTGCATCGTCCGTCGCCAGGTCGTAGATCGAGAAGCATGAATCTCCCAGACGGCGGAATTTACGGCGGTGGAAACGCTGGTAGCGATCGTTGAGTTCAACGCGCGGCGAGTGACCGACCACCAGGAGGCCGGTGTCTTTCAAGAGGTCGGCATTGTGCACAGCGCAAATCGTCGCTTCAATTGCAGGATCGGCATAGGGCGGGTCCATAATGATTATATCATATTTCTCATGGGGACCTTGCCGATGCAGGAAACGCTCGACCGGCATCTGAAAGACGCGTGCGCGATCCGCCAGGCGGGTATGTTCCAGGTTTTCGCGAATGATCCGGCAGACATGCGCCTTGTATTCGACGAAGTCGGCCCATGAGGCGCCACGGGAGAGACATTCGATGCCGAGTGCTCCGGTGCCAGCGTACAGGTCGAGCACCCGCCCACGAATCGGTCCGTACCCTTCAAGAACGGAAAAGAGCGCTTCCTTCACCCGATCCAGCATGGGGCGGGTGCCCAGACCCTTCGGCGCCTTCAGGCGATGCCCTTTTGCTGTGCCGGTAATCACACGCATTGTCTATGTAACCATCTGGATGTCATTCTGGGTTTTATCGCAAAGCGGAGTAGACCTGTATCCCTGAACTTCTTCTGTTACTCCCAAAATAAGGACGGGAATATCGATGTCTGCGACCCCGCGTTGCTCTAAATCCCATACAAGCTGCTCGAAATATGAAACTCCGGTGGACATTTCATCTGCAAATGTTTTAATCGGCACTATCTCGACCCCGATATCTATTATATCATGTTTATGAAAAATAGTCATCTTTGCACATACATTATAGACCATGAAGGCATACTTTCCAAACTGGACTTCAACGCCCACGCGGTTTTTAACAAAATCGATCTCACGAAATGCTCCACTTATTTGATTACTTGGTTCAAATCCTTTTACATAGTGTTCTGTTGAGTATTCGCAGCGAACCCTGTGACTTGTCCATCCACGTTTGGTGAAAGAATCCTTGAAAGAAAGGTTAAGTTTCTCTGGGGAATAGATCTCTTTACCAGGCATAGTCTTTTCATTACTTACCTTGGTTTTCGCTTGGGCGCTATTGACGCTCTCAATAACCTCCTGTACCTCATTGATTTCTTTCGAGAATTTGCAAAAAGTATCCTTGTTGCCGTTGAAATAGTAAATTGCTGCAATGATCATTCGTAACCCCCTTGCTTTTCCAACAGCCGATCCTGAGTTTCTTTCCTCCATTCTTCAGGTAATTGAGATACCTTCTCGTTTCCCGTTGGTTGGTATACTGGTCTCCCAAGAGGACGGTAACGAAGAGTGCCATTATGGTAATCTCGTATTCTTTGGAGCGCTATCTCTACATACTCTGGCTCTCTTTCGCAGCCCATGGCGCGCCGGTCATGCATCACCGCTCCAATAAGTGTCGAACCGACCCCCATGTAAGGATCGAATACCCAGTCTCCTTCATTGGTAAGCGCAAGAATGCAACGTTCAACGAGTTCAATTGGAAACTGGCAGGGATGGATGGTCTTCTCGGGGTGGTTGGACTTTACATTTGGAACGTCCCATACGGTTTCTTCCCAATCCTGTGCCACAACTTCCCATACATCGGATGGATTCTTGCCAAGAGGATTTCCCGAAGGTTTACCCTTATTGGGACCCTTGAAATGGCGTTTACCAGGATACTTGGCTGGAACTCGAACGGGGTCGAGGTTGAAAACATACCTATCAGATTTTGTAAACCAGAGAATTGTTTCATATCGACCTGAGAATCTCCTGGATGCATGTAATCCGTGCCCAAATTTCCAGATGATCCGATTTCGCAACTTCATGCCGATGCTCTTAAAAATAGGATAGTAAAGGATGTCTAATGGATAGACTTCTCCATTATCGACAAAATTTCCCACTTGCCAGCAGATGCTTCCATCTTCTCTCAACACTCGATAGAATTGATTGATCAACTGAGATTGCATCGTCAGATACTTCTCAATTGAAATGCGATCTTCGTATGCTTTTCCCAGGTTATAGGGAGGAGATGTCACAATGAGAGCGATTGAGTTGTCCGGCACTTGTGCGATAAATTCGCTAACATCATTATTGGAGACAACAATCTCGGCATCGTGTCGAAACGTGCTTTCGATTGGTTTAATTGAGCGAAATAATGGCAATTCATTCATGGCTTACCACCATTCTGTGGTCATGACGCTTTATTGTATTATACAGCCCATATCTTGAACCGCATCGAGTGTGGCGGCGAATGCTGCGATTGTGGCAGCCACATCGGCGGATGTGTGCGCTGTCGAAAGGAAACCGCTGCGCCCGCGCATGAGATCGACGCCATGATTGATCATGCCGAGGCGTAGCAGGTGTACCAGGCGCGGATCGCCACCACGTTTCAGTTCATCGGTTGGGGTGCGCGGGTCGAGTTCGCCGGGGGTGAAACCGGTGGAGCATCCGGCGACAACATGGATGATCGATCCGTCGCCGTAGGCTGCCCATCCCTCCAGGCGGCGCTTCCGGAGTTCGGCATTCATGCCGGCAACGAGGGTCGCGCCGAGCGTGGCGGCATATGCACAGGGCGCGCCATCAGCCACGATTTCGAGCATTGCGATCCCGGCAGCCGCCGCGAGCGGCGCTGCGTTGAACGTGCCAAAGTGACGAATTTTGCGCGTCTGGTTCCAGGCAGCGTCGCCAAACGCCAGATGTTTCAGGATGTCGGCGCGCCCGCCAACAGCGCCGCCCGGCAACCCGCCTGCCATCACCTTCGCCAGGGTGGTCAGGTCGGCAACGATCCCGTCGCGCTGTTGTGCGCCGCCCGGCGCAATACGAAACCCGGTGACGATTTCATCGCAGATCAACAGCACGCCATACTTCCAGGTCAACTGCCGGAGGTCGCGCAGAAATCCAGCCGGCAATGGAACCGCGCCATACGACGCGCCGGTCGGTTCGAGAATGACGCCCGCCACATCGCTGCGTTTGCGCAGGATATCTTCGACATATGTGAGATCGGTCGGAGCGACGATGGTAGACTCGACCAATCCGTCAAACAGCCCGACCGGCAGAGTGTCATCCGTCGTATCGCGCGCCAGCATGTCGTGCCAGCCGTGGTAATGACCGACAAAGCGGATGATGATCGGTTTGCCGGTGTAAGCGCGCGCCAGACGCAGCGCCATCATCGTGGCTTCGGTGCCGGACGCGGTGAAACGCACCTGTTCGATGCCGGTAAAGAGACGCTTGATCAGGTGCGCCCATCGCAGGCTGAGTTCGTGTTCGGCGCCGTAATGGACGCCGCGCTCCATCTGGCGTTGCACCGCTGCGACGATCGCTGAATGCCCGTGACCGAGCAGGAGCGCGCCATGCCCCATCCAGTAGTCGATCAGTTCATTGCCATCGACATCCCATTTGCGTGCGCCTGCACACCGCTCAACATAGAGGGGGAATGGCGTGATGTAGCGCCCGTCGTGGGTGACGCCGCCGGGAAACAGGGTCTGCGCCTGATCGAACAGCGCCTGCGATCGGGGATGGCGCTGAATGTACGTCTCGATGATCGACATCAGATGCCGTACTCCAGTCGTGTGATCAGCGCTGCGGGCAGCTGCGCCTCGCGCATCTGGCGCTGGGTTATTCTAACATCGTACTGAACACGGTGAAAGGTGATCGTGTCGGTCGATGTATCGAATACCGCGAACGCGGCGCGCGGATCCTGATTGCGTGGTTGACCGACGCTCCCTGGGTTAATGATATACCGGAATCCGGGTTTGAGCGTCAGGGTTGCGCCATTATCAGGGGACGACGGTCCTTCGCAGCGACCTTCAGGCGTGAGTTGAAAGATCAGTGGCACATGCGAATGCCCGATCAGGCAGACCTGGTGATCGAACCGGCGAAAGTTATCGGACGCCTGGTAGCGGGTCAGCAGATATTCCCAGATCGGCTCGCGCGGACTGCCGTGCGCCGCCAGAAATCGTTCGTTGATCGGTTGGAGGGGTTCAAGCTCTTCAAGCAATATCCGGTGATCGTCCGTCAGTTGATCGCCGTTCCAGACGTTCGCCGCGCGTGCATCCGGGTTGAAGTCGCTCAGATCCAGCAATCCCAGGCAGGCGAGGTCGTGATTCCCTGCAAGCATCACACTCGCCGCGGTACGGATCGTTGCCACGCATTCATTGGGGCGCGGACCGTATCCGATAGTGTCGCCGAGGTTCCAGACCGTATCGAAAGGGCGGGCAGCGGACAAAACCGTTTCGAGCGCCACAATGTTCGAATGAATATCCGAAAGTATCAGGATGCGCATAAAGAGACGTCTATCTTTACACCGTCTGTATCAGGCGACCGGGTATAACGAGCATGATACCACGCTGAGCGCTGTCGTGGAGCGTTACAGCAAGCTGCAACCTGGCTGTAAGGTTTCGTTAATGCCAGGGCTTTGCGTCAACTTCTGCCCGCTCCTATAATACGCCTGAGCGTCGTAGCACACAGCATGCAAGGAGACCCGGCGCGCTATGAGCGAAGCACCGCCAGCCGGCCAGGGATATTGTCCATATCTCGGTCTGAAGCAGAACCGCGCTATTCGCTTCTCGTCGCCAACGCCGGAGCATCGCTGCTATGTTGGCGGCGAGCCGGTCGAAATACCGGTGGATCAGAGCACCTTCTGCCTGTCTCGCAATCATGTTCAGTGCCCATTATACATGGGTTTAACAATCCCCTCAACGCCAGCAACGATCAGTCCTTCCGGTGCAGCGACTATCGCTCCCGGCGGTCTGCGCGGATGGTTAGGAACGCTGTCGCCGCGCGACCGCGCGATCTATGCGCTGATGCTGGGGATGCTGGCAATCATTATCCTGGTGTATGTGGTTGCAGGCTGGCAGGCGCTTACCGGGGACGGTCTGATGCCATCAACCGCTGTGGCATCGCCGACGAGCAGTGGTGCGGTCGGTGCGCTGGAGACGGCGACTGCCACGCAAGGCGTATCGCCACAGCCAACACCGTCGGCTACGGCCACAGCAGTTCCTCCCACGCCGACGCCGCTGCCAACCAGTACGCCATCGCCTCAACCTTCTCCCACGCCGACGCCGGAACCGGTCATTCTTGTGCCAACAGCGTTGCCGACCCAACCAACCAGTGGCGCGACGGTTGTTCCATCGCCGACCATTCAACCGACGCAACTGCCGGGCACACCTGGAGCGACCGCAACGGATCAACCGGCGCAACCGACCGCGACGCCCACCGTTACCATTGTGCCGCCAACTGCTCTTCCAACCACACCGCCGTCGCCGCCACCGCCGACGGCGCCTCCTGCAACGTCACGACCACCGGCGTCAACCGTGCGCAATGAGCGGTTGTGGCTCTACTTCGGGGATACAACCGGCACCCTGTTCGTTCCGACTCAGCGGCTTGTTCCGGTTGAGGATCGCAAGGTGGCGACTGCTGCTATCAATGCGCTGATCGAAGGTCCGCGCAATGGTCTGGAACGGTTGATCGATCCGCAAACGCGGTTGTTAGGTATCACGATCAGCAATGGGCTTGCGACGGTCAACTTCGACCGACCGCCGCACCTGAACGGCGATCCGCGCGGGTTGCACTCGATTGTGCTGACGCTGACCCATTTCGAGACGATCAATCGCGTCCAGTTCCAGGTCAATGGCGCCAACATCGGCATCAACGGAAGCGGTCCCATCGCCCGTCCGGTTGTCAATCCGCTCAACCCGGACAATCTGCCGGTCGATTATGCTGCGACGGAATTTTTGCCGACGTACTATCTGGCAAACGATGGGTATCATACGATCCGCATCATTCGCATGGTTCCGAAGACGCGTCAGGTTGCGGAGGGGACGGTCCGCGCCCTGATCGAGGGACCGGGGATCTATGAGTATGCGGTGCAGCGCACCATCCCGCCGACGACCGAACTGCGCTCGATTGGGATCAACCGGGGGGTTGTGCGTGTCGATTTCAGCGCGCAGTTCGCCGAGGCGGCGGATCATGCGACTGCGGTGCGCACGCTGGTCGAGTCGCTGACGACGCTGCCGGGTGTCACCGGGGTGCAGATTTTTGTCGAGGGGCGCTCACTGGCGGAGTGGTGGGGTGAGCCGTATGGGAAGGTCTTCCCGAAGCCGTTGATCAACCCGGAGGGATGATGCCGGTATTCTGTCTGCGCTGCGGATGGCTTTCCTACCACCAGCGCCACTGCACATAACTGTGTTCCCGTGGCGGGACGATGCGGCAGCGTTCACACACCCGGAAGGGAATGCCGGTCTCGCGCTCGAGGAAGAGATTCTCCCGTCCGCCGCAGTAACGACAGATGCTCAGATTTTCAATATCGTCAGCGCGCCAGAGTTGCGGGATGAGGGTCAGTTCCAGCGGGTGCATCCCATCGATCGCGGCAATCTTGACGCATACCGCTGCAGGAAAGACCGCTTCAACACGGGCAAAGAGGTGGTAGCGATACGAATATACCTCATCGCCGACGCGAATGGCGCCTATTCGTGGATGGGTCCGAATTTTCATGGCATTCTCAGCTGCGCAATCAGACTGCGCAATGCTCCTTCCTCAAGGCGAAACGCGGCGTGATCAGCAAACATCAGGGTATCGAGTACCTCGGCAATCTGCTCTTCCGCGCCTGTTTCGAGTTGTGCCAGACCAAGCTCGACAGCGTAGAATCGGTCGAATGCCCATGCCGCCAGCGTTTCGTCGGTGATAGCGCCGCTCAATCGGGCTTCGATCTGTTCAGCCAGCATTTCGCGCGTAATAATGGTCATCAAGATGCTCGCAGCAATCTGCTCTTTTCAACGTCCAGGCGTTTCGCGTTCCCACATCCTGCTGGCGGCACTCTGCGACCTTCAACCGCTCATCGCCTGGTCGCACTGTGAAAAGAAGCCGCATCCCCAACAGCGTGCAGGATCATCGTGACTCCGATCACAGTCATTGTCAAGGGCGTTGCGCATTTCGTCGAGCAGTGTCAGCACTTCTTCGCGCACCCGCGCGGTATACGAGAGACGGAAGGTGCGCTCCGCGTACCGCAGCAGACCGTAGGGCGGGGCGGCGCCGGTCGTTTCCTCGATCAGCACGCAGTATGCCGCCAGTTGCATCAGGTCGGATTCATATGGACGCGCAGCGTTTCGCCCCGGTTTGACTTCTACGGGTATGAGACGTCCGCGCATCTGGATCAGATAATCGGGCTTGCCGACCAGTCCGATCCGGCGCGCAACCAGCGGTCGTTCCGGCGTCCAGGCGTCGGTATCGTGATAGACCACCGGCGCCCACGGGAGTCCGGTTGCAGCACGGAGGCGCAGCGCACCAATCAGAGCGATCAGCGCCAGCAGGATCAACGCCAATCCGACGGTCATCGCCATGGCTCAGCCCGTGTATCCGCCGCCGACCAGCACGATCAGCGCAGCAACGCCGAGCAACACAGCGGCAGCCAGCAACAACCGACTCAGCGCTACTGATCGTGCGTGGCGGCGGTGCAGTGTCACACCGCGCTCACGCCGTTCACGCCCCTCCGGTTCCAGACCGGCGACACGGCGCAGCCACCAGGATCGGGCGCAGTACACATATTCGCCCACTTCGCTGGCGCGGATCGTCGGGAGACGTCGGTGAGCCATAGCACATCAGCAACAGGCGGGCTGTCACCCGCCGCCCAGCACCGGGTTCCCGCCGATCCAGTTCGCCACGTCGGCGACCGTAATCACAACCATCAACCCCATGAGCATCATGAAACCGATGGCATGCACCATCGCTTCACGCTCCGGCGGAATCTTCTTTCCACCACGCGCAATCTCGATCAGGGCGAACAGGATGTGACTGCCGTCCAGCGCCGGGATGGGCAGCAGGTTGATCAGGAACAGGTTCAGACTGATGAGCGCCGTCCACTGCCAGAAGCCGATCCAGCCATCGCGCTGGAGAACCTCGCCGGTTCCGCGCGCAATTCCGACCACGCCAGCGACCCCGCCGGGCGGCGCCTGGGTCAGCCCTAACAGGCTGCCGAGCATCTGCCCGATGCCGCCGATAAAGCGCCCAAGAATCTCGAAGGTATACGAGAACCCGGTGGTCAATGCCTGGGGCAGGGTTGCCGGGACGATCTGAATGTTGGGGGCGTAGGCGAAACCGAAGCCGTTTTCGTACACAACGCCATCGCGCTCCCACCTGCCGGGAGTGACGACGAGAACGACACGGGCGCCATCACGCTCAATGACCGCCTCGATCTCGCGTCCGCGGTTCTCTGCCGCGATCTGGCGAATCACGCTCAGATCGGTATCGAGTGGACGACCGGCGAGTGAGAGGAGCAGGTCGCCGCTGCGCAACCCGGCGCGTTCGGCTGGCGTTCCCGGATAGACGACATCGATCCGCGCGCCGTCGAAGGCGGCAGGAATGCCACGAACCATAAAAATGGCGCTGAAGATGGCGAATGCCAGCAGCAGGTTCATCAGCGGACCCGCGAACAGCACGGCGATTTTCTTCCAGGGTGACGCAGTTGCCAGACTGCCGACGCCATAGATCTGATCGCCTTCGCCGCTGAAACGCACAAACCCACCGATGGGCAACCAGTTGAGGGTGTATTTAACGCCGTTTCGTTCGAAGAGCACCATTGCTCGCGGCGGGTATCCGAGACCAAACTCTTCGACCTTGATGCCAAACCATACTGCTGTCAAAAAATGCCCCAACTCATGCACCAGCACCAGCAGTCCCAGCATGAGAAGAAAGGCGGCAATGGTCACCAGACCGCTCGGTACACTTTCCAGCACTGCATCTCTCCTGCGATGAACCGGCAAACGCCGCGTCCCCCTTTGGATCGGCGTGTTGTGCACAGGGTAGTGTACCTGTTGTGAAAGCGCCTGTCAAACGTTGA
>Ga0209162_1001416_pt1 | contig 23582 bp, 25 predicted proteins | sample YNPNPMetaG_FD_187121 | JGI IMG/M metagenome (GOLD analysis project Ga0209162, IMG submission 187121) | Anoxygenic and chlorotrophic microbial mat microbial communities from Yellowstone National Park, USA - YNP NP MetaG (SPAdes) (version 2) ...
TAAAGAAGAAATTAGATTTTGAATTACCGCTTCTGGTGTTACCCCATTTCTGCTTTTTCTTGTCATATCAATTCCCCCTTTTCATTTTTTAGTATTTTACCATTACACAATTTTCTATTTAATCCCTCAGAACACTAAAGAGCACCCTTGACATAAGACCTGTATATCACTGGAGTGAAAGAAGAATAAGAGGGCACATAATGATGTGTTTTCTTAGTTTTTATCTTATGAGAGTTATGCAGAAGATTTTGCAAGACTGCTGTATAGAGCTAAGTCATGAAGAAATTATGGATAATCTCAATGAAATAAGACTGATAGAGATGCAGACAGAGGGTAGGAAAATTTTAATGAGAACAGAAATAGAAGGGATAAATAATAAAATATTGAGGGCATTGGGAGTAAAAATTCCTTCATTCATAGTAAGAGAAGATGTAGTGGAGTAAAAATTTTTTGTTTGTATAACATATTGATTTTATTAATTTTTTAAATCCATGCTGTCAAAGTCAGGACGCTGTCCTGAGCCATAGCCCTGAGCTTATGCGAAGGGTCTGCGAAGGAATGACACCATTTTGTCACCTTTTTTTACTTGTCACCCTGAGGCGAAGCCGAAGGGTCTCCTATGGAGATTCTTCGGTCGCTAAAGCTCCCTCAGAATGACAGAAAAGGGGGCAGAATGACAAAATAGTCCAAAACATAATTTTCTATTGGCAATATTAGGTGCTTAATGAAAATTGCAAAAAAATAAACAGTTTCATTAAAATCAATAATATGCGAGAGTGGCGGAATGGCAGACGCGCTGGACTTAGAATCCAGTGGGGTCAAACCCGTGAGGGTTCAAATCCCTCCTCTCGCATAGATTCCACAGACCTATCTAAAAACCTTGTGACTACATTGTGACTGCATAATTTAATGTCGGAAATTTTGACCCCTTGAGGAAAAAAATGCCCATTTTTTTGACATTTTATCCCTTTCTTATTTATTTATTTTCAACCTTTATCCATGGCATATTTTTTGATTATTCAATATATCAGAACTATTTAAGGAGGCTAAAATGAATTCTAAAGTTTTATTAAGCGACCTTATAAAAAACATACATAAAGTTTTAGCATTGAATGTTTTTCTTTTAATTTCAACAATATGGTTTATCCTCTATATCAATGGCTATAATAAAAAAGACATTATATTCGGCATAACAATTATCGGCAGTTTTTCTTTATTGATAAATATTTTTATTTCAAAGGCTCTGCAAAAGAAAGTTGATAAAATTGTCAAGAGATCTTTTGAAAAATTGGAATCACAGATGTATTTTGATGAATTGACAGGTCTATATAACAGAAAAACAGGAATAAATAGATTAAGAGAAGAAATAATAAGAGCTAAAAGAATTAAATCTTCTCTTTGTATTGCCATGATAGATATTGATAACTTTAAATCAATTAATGACAAATACGGTCATTTAGTAGGAGATAAAGTTTTAAATCATGTTGCAACATGTCTTAAAAACTTTTTAAGAAAATATGATATTGTTTCCAGATACGGTGGAGAAGAGTTTCTCATAATTCTACCTAATACAGATGAAATCAAAGCATTTATGGCGCTGGAAAGAGTGAGAATACTTCTTAGTAAAAAACCTGTCAGAGTAGGAGATGAAAATATAAACATTACAATTAGCATTGGATTAACTGAACTGTCTTTAGAAGAAGACCCCTTTGAAGCAATAGACAGAGCGGATAAAGCAATGTATGAAGCAAAATATTCAGGTAAGAACAAAGTAGAGGTCAAACATCTAAATCTTCAGCCTTTAAGCTGTTGTAAATAGCTCAATTTTATTCTTCCAGAAGTCCTCAAGACAGGCTCTGAGATAAGGATATTTATTTAAAGAACTGTCTTCATTAAGAATTAAATCAGCGTACCTCCTTGCAATCTCAAGCATTGATTGGTCTTTTAAAATATCTGCAATCTTTAAATCTGGCAATCCTGATTGTTTGACACCAAAAAACTCACCAGGTCCTCTTATTTTCATATCTTCTTCAGCTATTTTAAATCCGTCAGAATGTTCAACCATTGCTTTAAGTCTTAACTTTGCCTCTTCTGTAAATTTATAAGGGATTAAAATACATTTTGAAGGTCTATCTCCTCTCCCCACTCTTCCTCTTAACTGATGAAGTTGAGCAAGTCCAAATCTTTCTGCATGAGCTATTATCATTAATGTAGCATTTGGAATATCAACTCCCACCTCTATAACTGTTGTGGCAACAAGAATATTAATAACGCCTTTTCTGAAATCCTTCATAACTTCTTCTATTTGCTTAGATGGTATTCTTCCATGAATTAATCCAATTTTATACTGTGGGAAAATATTTTGCAAAGCTTCGTAACTCTTTGTAGCTGACTTTAAGTCAAGAACTTCTGATTCTTCTATAACTGGATAAATTATATAAACCTGACCGCCCGCTTTTATCTCTTCATCTATCATTCTATATATTAATTTTTTATTTTGAGGCTCTATAATTTTTGTTATAACTGGTTTCCTTCCGGGTGGTAACTCATCAAGTACTGAATAATCAAGGTCTCCATAGACTGTTAAAGCCAGTGTTCTTGGTATTGGAGTTGCTGTCATAACAAGAGTGTCTGGATTAAAACCTTTCCTTTTAATTAAAGCTCTTTGAATAACTCCAAATCTGTGCTGCTCATCTATAACAACCAGTCCAAGATTATTAAATTTTATATTTTCCTGAATGAGAGCATGCGTTCCAATTACTATATTAGCTACTCCTGAGCTGATTAAATTAGCGTATTTATTATAAGTTCCTGTCAGTATTACTACATTTACTGGTAATCCTTTTAACATATTTGAAATATTCATAAAATGCTGTTCTGCAAGTATTTCTGTCGGAGCCATCAATGCTGACTGGTATCCACATTCTACTGCCGAAAGCATTGCAGATAAGGCAACGACTGTTTTGCCAGAGCCAACATCACCCTGTAAAAGTCTATTCATGGGTATTTCTTTCTTCATGTCATTAAGAATCTCATTTATCACTCTCATCTGTGAAGTTGTTAATTTAAAAGGAAGGTTGGAAAAAAATTGTTTTAAAAGTTTTCCCTCAGGATTAAATGATATTCCTTTTTCAATTTCTCTGCTTTTCTTAAGCATAAGAATCCCGAGTTGCATTAAGAATAATTCTTCAAAAACAAGCCTTTTATGGAAAATGGTTTGCCTTTCATTTAATTGTTTTATTTCCATATTTCTGGAAGGAAAATGAATTTCTTGTAAAGCTTCTGAAAGATTGGGGAAATTCAGTTGTTTAATAATTTTATCTGGTAAAGGGTCAACTATATAAGGTTTTGCATAGTTGAATGCATTAGTAATAATTGAGCGAATGATTTTCTGAGAAATTCCTTCTGTTAAACGATAAATAGGCATAATTCCATATTCAGAAGAGTTGACTGGACTGAAATCTAATATTTCATATTCTGGATTTAAAATTTCAAAATACCTTCCCCAATGGTCAATCTGGGTTTTTCCATAAATCTTTATCTTTTGCTTTTCCTTAAAAATCTTTTTTAAATAGAGCTGGTTAAACCACTTTGCCTTAATAAATCCTGTTCCATCTGAAACTGTAATCTCAATAATTGATAAATTAGACTTTGGTCTGACTTCATTAATCTGAACAATCTTACCTTCAATAGTGACATATTCATTAACATTTAATTCAAATATCTTTTTCTTGTTTCTTCTGTCTTCATACTGTGCTGGAAGAAAATATAAGGCATCTTTTACAGTTTCTATGCCTAATTTTTTAAGTAGAGTTGCTCGTTTAGGTCCTAAACCTTTTAAATACTGTATTGGAAGGTCAAGCCCTTGCTTTTTCATTCATTTTGAATATTTTCCTGACTATTCATGCCTGATTTAAATGATTTATCAGCTTCTTTAAGCTTCATATCAGAGTATTCAGATTCACTTAAAACCTCTATACTCCAGCCTGTTAATCTTGAAGCAAGTCTTACATTCTGACCTTTTTTCCCAATAGCAAGTGATAATTGTGAGTTTTCAACAACTACTATCGCTATTTTTTCTGTCTCATTAATACCAACCCTGACAACATTTGCTGGAGTAAGGGACTTTGCTATAAAAAGGCTTGGGTCATCACTATATGGAATAATATCAATTCTTTCACCTTTAAGCTCTCTAACAACAGACTGAACTCTTGTTCCCTTCATGCCAACACAAGCACCAACAGGATCAACAGCAGGTTCTTTAGAATAAACAGCTATTTTTGTTCTTTCTCCAGGGTCTCTTGCTATGCTTTTAATGCTTACTATTCCATCCTGTATTTCAGGAACTTCAAGCTGAAAAAGTCCTGCCACAAAATTGACTGCTGTTCTTGAAAGCCTAATTAAAGGGTCCTTAGAAGTTTGTTTTACTTCTACTATATATGCTTTTATAATGTCTCCTCTTTTTAAATTATCTTGAGGAAGTATATCTTTTTCAGATAAAACTGCTTCAGCTTTTCCAACAAGAATAAAATAATTATCTCTTTCTTTTCTAAGAACTGTACCACTTACAACTGTGCCAACCTTGTCTTTAAATTCTTCATAAATCACAGACCTTTCTATCTCTCTAATTTTCTGAAAAAGGACCTGCTTTGCAGTTTGAACCGCTATTCTACCAAGGTCATGAAGCTGAAGCGGCACTGCAACAGTGTCTCCTATTCCTTTATCAACATACTTTTGCTTTACTTCATCAAATGAAATTTCCACAGAAGGGTCACTTACAGTTTCCACAACTTTTTTTACTTCAAAAACCTGTAAATCAAAATTCTGCTGGTCTATTCTGATAAGAACTGAAGATTTGTTCCCATATTTTTTTCTTATTGCTGATATAAGAGCACTCTCTAAAAGTTGTATGACAGACTCCTTAGAGAAACCCTTTTCTCTCATAATTTGTTCTATTAAAATTTTAAGTTCCTTGCCCATTTTTTTATCCTAAATATATCTGTGCTTTTAATATCTTATTAAATGGAATAAAGATAAATTTGTCCTCTGCTTTTTTTTTACTTCCCTTAGTCTTTTGTTCCAGAATTGATATTCTTACCCAGTATTCTCCCACATCAATAATCTTTCCTATGAAAAAAGTCTGACCTCCTATCTTTTCTTTAGTTGTTATTTTTATATTTCTGCCTATATTTCTTATAAAGTCTTTCTTTTCATGCAAAGGCTTATCAATTCCCGGTGAAGAGACTTCAAGAGTGTAAGAACTTTTTATTGGGTCTTCAATATCAAGTATTGCCTCAAGTGCTCTTGAAAAATTCTCACAATCTTTTATTGTAACGCCTCCTTCTTTATCTATAATGATCCTTAATGTCAATCCTTTTCCTCCGGGATAAATCTCTACATCAAGAACTTCTAATAATTCCTGTTCTCCAACTTCTTTAGCATATCTAAATATTTCTTCTTTTAATTCTTTTATATCCATTTCCAAGCCTCAAAATAAAAGAGTGGGAAACCCCACTCTTTAAAATTTACCATTTTTAAAAACATAAAAGCAACACCAGGAAAAACTCCCGGTGTTGCTTTGTATTTCCCTGCTATATTATTTTCCCTTCTCTGCAGGTTTTTCAGGTGCCTTTGCTGGTGCCTTCTCAGGTGCTGGTGCCTTCTCAGGTGCTGCTGGTGCCTCAGGTGCCTTTGGTGCCTCAGGAGCTGGAGCTGGTGCTGGTGCTGGTGCTGGTGCCTCAGCAGGCTTCTGCTCCTCAGCCTTTTTGCATCCTAATGCAAAACTAAAAGATACAACGAGGATTAATGAAAGAACCAATGCTAATATTTTTTTCATCTTATAATGTCACCTCCTTTCTTCCTGTAATTTACGCCAAAAACTGAAAAACCATTATGCCTTATATTTTTAACATTCATTTTATCTTTTTGTCAATCCCTAATTTTAAAATCAGTTTGTATGTCTATCAGCAACTTTTGTTGCACCAAAAGAATCGGGTTTGGTAACTGCTATATAACCGGAACCAACAATCATTTTGATTACTTCTTTCACCAAACTTCTGGTTGCTCCATTTTTACCAACATCAAGATGTATTTCCACAGGAAGTTTAGAAACGCCGTTCGCAGAAAGTTTTTTCTTAAGAGCTTCTGCTACTTCTAAACTTAAAGACGCTTCTGTAAAAATTCTTAGTTTTAAATTATCCATCTTTTCATATTTTATTTTTCTATAAAAATACCTCCCGCCTGAGCCATTTCTGTGAATTATTATTGCTGTTACAAATACAGTTACTTCGCCAGGAAATGAATCGCTACCTACTATGAGACTATATTTTTTTTCAGGGTCTTCCTTAACAAAATCTATTATTTTTTCAAAAACATAACTAAAAGAAATTGTTCCAAAAGTGGGACTTTGAAAGAAAGCTTCAGTTAAAGGTTCTTTGTTCATTCTTTTTTGTCTGTATAAATAAAAACTCACAAGTATTTATCAATAATAAACTTACTACATAAATATAGCAAGTATCGGGAAAAAAGTCAAGAAATCATGTCTTCCTAAAATTGCCATTAGAAAAAGGAGGTTTTTCTCTTATCCCGTCATTCTGAGGGGCTTAATGCCCCGAAGCGCTGTCCTGAGCGAAGCGAAGGAACTTTCTAATTGAAAAACCTCTTGGGTGAAAAAAGGATGAGATTCTTCGCTATCGCTCAGAATGACTCCTTTTCTGTCACCCTGAGGCGTTAGCCGAAGGGTCTCCTGTTGAGATTCTTCACTTCGCTAACGCTCCGTTCAGAATGACAAATAAGAGGGGCAGACGCTGTCCTGAGCGAACCGAAGGAATGACCCCTTTTCTGTCACCCTGAGGCGAAGCCAAAGGGTCTCCTGTTGAGATTCTTCCCCTTCGCAGACCCTTCGCATAAGCTCAGGGCTTTGGCTCAGGGTCAGAATGACAAAATAGTCCAAAACAAAATTTTCTATCGGCAATTTCAAAGTCTTAACGAAGAGAGATAAAAGATTTAAATCTCTGGGCACGATAATTAATAATATCTGAATCTATCTGAGTTAATGGGATTTTATTTTTAAGATTCTCTATTCTATCAACAGTATCTGGATGGGTTTTTATTATTCCTTCTCCCGATCTCATGCCAATTTGATTTAATCTTTCAAGAACTTTAATCAAAGCTTGAGGATTATATCCTGCTTTTGTAAGATATTGGACAGCAGTTTCATCTGCTGAATATTCTTGAGTTCTTCCATAACCATTAACAACAAGTGTCTTAAAAACATCATCTATTGAGCCTTCAAAAATACTTACAAGATTTGCTAACTGAGCTGATCCATACTCTCTTACGGCTTTAGTACCTATAATTGTAAGTGCTTCTGTCCATCTTGCCTGTTTAATTGAGTTAATTCCGTCACGATGATTTATATGAGCTATTTCGTGGGCAAGAATTGACGCAAGTTCGTCCTCATTCTGAGCTAACTCAATCATACCCCGTGTTATGAGTATTATACCCCCCGGGCATGCAAAAGCATTAATTTCTCCTGTATTAAGTATGGCAAAATGATATCCACCATGAGTAAAAGGTCTTTCAGAGTGCAATGCTATAACTCTTCCAATTGTATTAACATATTTTGTCAAATTTTGATTTTCTAAAAGTGGGTAAGAAACAAAAATACGGGCTGCAACAGCCCTACCAATATAATATTCTTCCTCATCTGATATAGGTCTTGAAGCTTGAGATGTTGCCTGTATAGTTGTAAAACCTATATCTAAAGCTTTACTAATATCAACATTCTTACATGAACACAACAATAAGCATAAAGAAATAAGTAAAAAAGCTTTTTTTATCATCTTGGTTCTAACAGCCCCCCATTTCTGATAAAAAATATTAACTCATTGTCTGAAACATAATAAGTTTCAACCCTGTCAACCAGATAAAACTTCATTTCTGGATACTTATTTTTATATGCATTTTCAATCTGTGGATTGAAACCCTTACCAGCAAGGGTTATTTCAGCATCTGATGTATTGTATCTTTGCGTACCAGAGAAACTTGAAGGTTGAATATTTCTTTTTTCTACAGCAGTTTTATGAATGTAACCTATAATATTTCTGAATTTTACCTTATACCAATCTTCCTCTAAATTAAGAATATCAAGAATATCACCATATCTTACCATAGCTTTCACAGGAGCAAAAAATTTTGGTGATTCTCTGATTGCATTTGTTTTAGTAAAAACCATTGCTGTTTCAGCCCATGAAATTGAAGTTATAAAAAATATGAAAAAGAGAAGATTTATTAAAATTTTCGGTCTCATTTTTCTTCCATTTTAACAATATACCAATCTTTTGTCAATTCTAAACCTGATATAAAATCTTCACATTTTTTCATATAAAACTTAGATGGACCATCTTCTGGAAATTCTTTTAATATAGAACTAAAAAGCTCCCTTGCTTCAGACCACTTTTTTTCACTGTAAAGTCTAAATCCTTCATTATATTTTTGTAGTAAAATTTCTTGTTTATCAGAAATTGTATTCTTCTTTCCGATAAGCTCAAATATTCGGATAGGCTTAGTTTTACCTTTAACAGTTATGAGTCCTAATTGCCTTGCTATAAAATTGTCTCCTGTTTTTGATATTGTATCTTCGCTGACTATAATAGAAGTTTTAAAGTATTTATTGACCGATTCAAGCCTTGATGCAATGTTAACGGTATCACCTATTACAGTATAATTGAAAAGCCTTTCACTTCCAATATTACCAACAATTGCATCACCCATATGAATTCCTATTCTAATCTTTATACCTTGAATTCCATTGGCTATGAGTTCTTTATTAATTTCTTCAAGTTTTTTTATACATTCAATAGCAGTTTTGCATGCATTAGTTTCATCTTCTGGTGTGTGTACAGGAGCACCCCAGAAAGCCATAATGCAATCACCAATATATTTATCAACAATGCCATAGTGTTTAATAACAACTTTTGAGAGGCAATCAAGCACACGATGAAGCATAAAGGCGGTCTTTTCAGGTGAAAGAGCTTCTGATATAGTTGTAAAGCCTGCAATATCTGCAAAAAATACAGTAACTATTTTCTTCTGTCCGCCTGGTTTTATATATTCAGGATTTTTAAGTAAGTAATCAACAATTCTACTGTCCATATACTGTGAAAAAGTTCTTTTTATAAAACTTCTCTCTCTTCCCTCAACTGCGTAGCTATAAAGTGAAGAAATTAAAGAAGTAATAACAAGAGAAACAATTATTGGTGTTAATTGCAAATATATTGACATTCTGAATAAAAATACACCCGATAAAACTATTATTAAAAATAAAATAACAAATGCAAATATATTTATTTTTAAAGAGTGCTGTTTTAAAACAATATAAGGGACAAGGTATGATATAAATAAAATAAACATTAAAATAAAAACCGTCGAAGCATTTGTGATAGAATTTTTATTCATTAGATTTTCAAATGCAGTTGCATGTATAAATAATCCTGGTGTAGTAGAAGAGACTGGAGTAGGTTTTAAGTCAAAAAGTCCTGCTGCTGTGAGACCTATAAAAACCACCTTATCTTTAAAAAACTTCTTTTTGATATGTGTTTCTTGATTTCTTGATGCCTTTACTGAAGCATCAAAAATTTCTATAAAAGGGAATACTTTAAAAGGTTGTTTATTTGTTGAATATTTTAAAAGCATACTTCCATCCTTAAGAGAAATCTCTGTATTATTTATAAAAAGTTTATTATTTTTAAATTTCACAGCATTTTTATTAAAAAAATAAGCCATTACAAAATTAGGAATTGTATATTCACGAACTTGAAAAAAAAGAGGTATCCTACGATAAACACCATCCTCATCTGGAAGAATACTTACACTACCGAATCCTTTGGCATTTTCTCTTATTTCATCAACAGGAAAAATTATTGAATTATATTGGAATTTTTTTGGAATAGAAACTTTTAAGGGAATTTTTTTTAAATTTTTCTCTTCTTGGCTTATAAAGTTTTTTTCCTCTTTTGAAAGAACCAGAGGAAGATATACATTTTTTCCTTTCCCTATCGCATCTCCAAGAATTTTATCATCTTCAACACCATAAGAAGAATTTTCAGTAAATAAAATATCAAGAAAGACTGCATCTGCCTCTGAAAGATATTCCATAACAGGTGCATAAATTTGTCTTGGCCAGGGCCATGTTATCCCCTGTTTATTTAATTCAGTAATGCTATTTTGATCTACATAAATAAGGCATATACGATCAGAAATATTGGGTGGATTAATATATATTGAGAGTAAATCATAAACCTTAAATTCAAAAAGCTTAAGAATTCCTGATAGAAAAATAACCACTGAAATAATAAAAGAAATGCTTCCTAAAATAAAAATCCTTTTAAAAAATTTTTTTTGTATTTGCATATTAAAAAATTATTATCTTAACAGACTACAATCCTCTTGCTTCTCTTACAGTTTTATAGGCCTTTTGGAACATTGTGTTAAGCGTATCATCTTTTTCAAATTCAATTACTGCAAAAGTGATTGATACAGTAATTGAACCTTCAAATAAGGTTCTATTTATTGTTTTTTGGATCTTGTCAGCATAGACCATTCCACCCTCCATCGCTGTATTTGGTAATAAAAAAGCAAACTCAGAGTCTCCAAATCTTGAAATTACATCTTCTTTTCTTGAAAGTGAAATAAAAAGCTTTGACAAAGATTCAATAATTTTATCAAAAACTTTTAAGCCATAAGATTCTTTTAAAAATTTTGAGTTGTCAATATCTGCAAATACAAGAGTTAGTGGCAATTTATGTCTTTTTGCTCTGGCAATTTCATTCTCAAAAATTTCTTCAAAATATTTTTTCAGATATAAACCTGTAAGGTAATCTTTGACTTTTACTTCTTCTATTTTATTTTTAAGAATTTCTATTTCATTATTCTTAATATGCAACTGTCTTTCAAGTTCTGCTACTTCGTCATTGAGTTTTGTAACTTTCTTTAAAATTTCACCATGAATTATTCTTTTAGTGTCAAGGAAAAATAACAAATTTTCTTCAAAACAATAAACATGTCCTGTTAACTGTAAATGGATATCTCCTCTATTTGTTTTTACAAATAATGAAATAGGGGCACTAATGTTTGAATCAGGTGATGGTATATCTTTAACACACGGAGAAGTTAACTCTGTTAAATTAACATCTTTAGCTTTATCCTTTCCGAAAAGTTCATTGAATTTTTCATTGGCATATCTTATGTTAAATTTTCTATCTGTTACAAAAAAAACTGTTTGTGAATATTTCTGAAGATAATCTATGAGAAAATTTACAGTTTCTTTTGGCAAGTATGTTAATGCCGGTGCTTCGGCTTTTACATCTTTACCAAAAATCTTTGATAGTTTATCAAACATTTTTTATACCTCCGTAAAGTTTGATTAAATCCTGAGTATAGGTTGTTATATTTAATTTTTTTATAAAATCTTCATAACCGTCATGGTCATAAGTCAGGGTATAAATCTTAGTTGTGACAAGTTCAGGTATATCTTTTATTCTTTCTATTAACTTTCCAAAAATATTAATATTAAAAGGGTTAACACTGGTAATAACTAAAAAAGGTGGCTTATTTTTTACAAGATATTCTATAAGACCTTTATAATCAACATACTCAGAAAAAATACCTGAATAATTCAAACTATCATTAATTATCCTTGCTTCTAATTTAGAAACAATATCTCCCGGATAAATTTTTAAATTTTTCAATTCATCAAAATCTAAGTTATCGGAATCATTAATAGATGAAACAGCCACATTGGCTTTTTCTATCTTTACATTCTTATTTTTTTTATAAACAAAAACAATTAATCTACTAATAATTGACAAACCAAAATAAAATTCAAATTCACAAATTACACCTATCTCTCTTAAAAAATTAAGATTATCAATAACTGGATATAAAATGTAGAGATAAATATCCTCCGGAGCTTCCTTTTCAATAATTTCTGCAATGAAAGAATAGGCATTTCTTTCATCTCCTGTTAAGAGATGGTTTAATAAAATATTTTTCTGTTCAATAAATTTTTCTTCCAAATTACTGTATTGACAGCATTTAATTTGGGACTGGTCTATAAAAAATTTATTATTCTCAAATATCCATTCATAAAAAGCTCTAAGATTTTTACTATGTTCTGGTAAGATATTCTGAAAAGCAGACATAATACCAACAATTTCTATTTTAAAATAATCATCTTGGAAGCCCCTGTTTAAACAAATACTATAAAACTTTGGAAGAACTTTTAAAAAAATAAATGGCGTTTTAATTCTTATAGATTGTTTAAGTATTTCCATATGGGTTTTAACTAAACTGGATATTATATCAACAGGATTATTACCAATAAGTTTATAAATTTTAGGATGAGAAACAATCTCACTTTTAGATGCGGGTATAATCTCATCCTCAGACCTTTCAAGGTCATACAATAAACTTTCTGATATCTCAGTTAATTTCTGAAACTTATTTTTTAATTCTTCCAAATTCCACATAATATAGTATACAATTTTTTATTAAAATGATAAATTACTGGGAGGAAAATTTTATTGGTTCATAAATTACGAATAGGCATAATTGGAGGAAGTGGACTTAGTGAGTCTAAAATAAAAAAACAATCATTATCAGTGGAAACACCATTCGGTAAAACTTCTGCCCCATATGAAATTGAATCAGTTGGTAATAAGGAAGTTTTATTTTTAAGAAGGCATGGTGAAAATCATGAGCTTCCTCCTCATAAAATAAATTACCGCGCTAACATATACGGTTTTAAAGAACTAAAAGTTGAAAGAATCTTCGGAGTTTTTGCAGTTGGTTCCTTAAATGAAAACATTCCTCCAGGAAGTATTGTTATCCCTGACCAGATAATAGATTTTACCCAGGGGATGAGAGAAAATAGTTTTTATGAAGGCCCCAATGTATTTCATATTGACTTCACAGAGCCTTTCTGTAATGAAATGCGTTTTTTTATCCTTGAATCAGCTAAAAAAATAGCACTACCAGTTGTTTCTAAGGCAACATATATATGTGTCAATGGACCAAGGCTTGAAACATCTGCTGAAATCAAGTTTTATAAAAGCATCGGTGCTGATATAATAGGAATGACTCTCATGCCAGAAGCCTCTCTTGCAAGAGAAGCAGAAATTTGTTATGCTGGTGTTGCTGTTGTAGTTAATTATGCAGCAGGTATTTTAAAAAAACCGCTTACAGTTAAAGAAGTTAAAGAAACAATGAATGAAGCACTTGAAACAGTTGGGTTACTTATAAGAGAAACGATAAATATTCTTCCTCAAGAAAGGAACTGTCTTTGTAAAGATGCTCTTAAGGACGCTTCTTTTTAGCATATTAGCTGTTTTTATATTCTCCAATATTTTGTTTGCAGAAGAATTTGCAGACCTTATCGTTGTTATGAAATCAAAAAGAGTTTTATTTCTTATGAAAGAAGGTAAAATACTTAAGGCATACAGAGTAGCATTAGGAAAAAGTCCTTTAGGGAAAAAAACAACACAAGGAGACGGTAAAACACCAGAAGGAAGGTATTATATAATTGGAAGAAACCCAAACAGCAATTTTTATAAAGCCATGAAAATATCATATCCAAATGAACAGGATTCTAAAGTCGCCTCTTCCTTAGGAGTAAATCCAGGCGGGGGTATAATGATTCACGGACTTTCAAAAAAAGTTGAATATCTTGGCAAATATCATATTATTGAAGACTGGACAGAAGGTTGTATAGCGGTTACTAATGAAGAAATGGAAGAAATTTGGCAATTGATTCCAGATGGAACACCTGTTGAGATTTTGCCATGACTGAATTAAATAAAATTGAAGTTAATGAAGAATTTCAAAAAGCCTTAAATTTAGCTGAAAACTCTGATAAAAATATTTTCATAACAGGGAAAGCAGGGACAGGAAAATCTACTTTTTTAAACTATTTTAGAGAAACAACAAAAAAACAAATTGCTGTTCTTGCACCAACAGGTGTTGCAGCAGTTAATATAAAGGGGCAGACAATTCATTCTTTTTTTAATTTCAAGCCAGATATTACCATACATAAAGTAAAAGAAATAAAACCTAAAAATACCAGACTCTATAAAAAAATTCAAACTATTGTGATTGATGAAATATCTATGGTTAGAGCTGATCTTCTTGATTGTGTTGATATTTTTCTTAAATTGCATGGTAAGAAAAAAAATAAACCTTTTGGTGGAATACAAATGGTTTTTATAGGAGACCTTTATCAACTACCGCCTGTAGTTACATCAAAAGAAAAAGATATTTTTAAAGAATTTTATAAGACCCCTTACTTTTTTGATGCAAATGTATTCAAGGATTGTGAATTTGAGTTTGTTGAACTTGAAAAAGTTTACAGGCAAAGTGATACAGCATTTCTTGAAATACTTAACTCCATAAGAAATAACACGGTTACAGATGAAGCTCTTGAGAATCTAAACAAAAGAGTAAAGCCTGATTTTGTTCCAGAGGAAGATGAATTTTATATTTATCTAACTACTACAAATAAAATGGCTGAAAAAATTAATCATGAAAAACTTTCTAAACTCAGGAGCAAGGAGTTTAAATATTATGGTTTCATTGACGGAGAATTTAATGAATCAGAGCTTCCAACAGCATCAGAGTTAACAATAAAAATTGACTCACAGGTAATGCTTCTTAATAATGACTCAAAAGGAAGATGGATAAATGGAGACATTGGAAGAATTATAGATATTGAAACAAAACGGACAGAACCAGACATTATAATAGTGGAGCTTACAAATGGAGAAGTTATAGAAGTTACACCCTTTACATGGGAAATGTATGAATTTTATTATGACAGTAAAAAGAAAAAGATACTTACTGAAGTGGTTGGTCAGTTCACACAGTATCCTCTAAAGCTTGCATGGGCAATTACAATTCATAAAAGTCAGGGACTCACATTTGATAAAGTAATAATTGATATTGGCAGAGGAACATTTTCTCACGGACAGCTTTATGTGGCTCTTTCAAGATGTAGAAGTCTTGATGGACTGGTTTTAAAAAAACCTGTTGATAAAAAACACATTCTTCTTGACAGACGAATTGTAAGATTTTTAACCCAGTTTCAGTATAAATATGCAGAAAAAAACCTCCCTATTGAAGAAAAAATCTCTCTTATTAAGAAGGCTATAAAAAATAAAAAACCAATAGAAATTGTTTATCTGAAATCATCGGATATCAAAACAAAAAGAGTTATAATACCTATATCAGTTGGACCTATGGAATATGCAGATAAAACATTTCTCGGACTTAAAGCATTCTGCACAATAAGAGGACAAGAAAGAAATTTTAATGTAGAAAAAATACTTGAAATAAAATGCTTAGAATGAAACTATCTAAGCAAATCTCTCAAAGACTGTGAAAGCTCTTTATTATGCTTTGATAACTCAATTACTTCACTATAAGCTTCGTTTTTTTGTCCTGAAAGATAATAAATAATTCCCTTTAGATAATGACAATAAGGCAAATTTCTTATAGCTGGATTGTTTAACACTTTTAATGCTTCTTCAAATTTTCTTTCAATAAGTAAAATTCCTGCAAGTTTAATAATATTTTCCTGATTTTGCGGAAGTTTCATTAAGTAATCTTTTGCTTTTGCAAAATTGCCAATCCTGTAATAAAGAGTGGCGACTTTATCAATAATCTGGGTATTCACAGGCTGATTCTTAAGAATTTCTTCATAAAGTGTGAGTGCTTTTTCAATCTGACCACTTGTTTCATACTGATTAGCTAATGTTAAGGCATCAACTTCTTTTTTTTTATCTGTCAAAGGAAATTTTTCTTCAACTTTTTTAAATATTAAATTTTTATTTTTAATAAGCAAACCAACATCTCTATCAATTTTTGTTTCTTCAGGATTGAAATATAAGGATTTCCTTTCATTAAAATCAATCAGAAATAAAACAATTCCTTTTGCTTTATCCAGTATAATAGAGTCTTTAACTTTATAAAGATAACTTCCGCTGACAAGAAATAAATCTGACTTAGTAATAGTAATCCATTTCTTTACAGGCTCTATTTTACCTGAAAAAATATCTTCTTTCTGAGTTGGTAAAACTTTATAACCCAAAAGTGGTTGAGAATTTTCATCAACTAAAAAAATATAGAAGGAATTTTCTGCAAATACAGTAAAAGGAAATAAAAGAAAAATAATTAGAAATACTGCATGTTTCATTTTAAATATTTTATCATATTCAAATGAAAGGAATTCAGGAAAAAATAAAAATAGCAAAAATAAAAAAAGAAAAACTTTTAAAAGACCCTGAAACTTTACAGAAAATAAATAAGCTTCTCAATAAACTTCGTTATTTTATATTAGAAGCTGAAAAAGAAAGAGTATCTACTGGAATGGCAAATATATGTGCTAAATGTGCTATTGAAAATAAATCATGCTGTGGTAGTGAAATAGAATTAAAATACTCTCCAGAACTTTTAACAATAAACCTTCTTTATGAAAAAAATCTGCCCCAAAAGGCAAAACTTCCCGGAATGTGCTATTTTCTTACAGAGCAAGGTTGCAGTCTTTTTGCTCGTGATGTTTTCTGTATAAATTTTATATGTGATAAAATTAAAAATAGCCTGACTTCAGATAAAATTAAAAAACTTAGAGAACTTGAAGGTTTGCAGTTAAATCTACAATTCACAATTGAAGAGACTTTAAAGAAAATTCAATGATGCCCGTGTTCTGAAACTTTCTTCACCTTACAGTAAAAATTGTTATTATCACAGCCACTACATTCTATCTGAATAACACTATGTTTAACACCAATATCCCCTATTTTCTTTTCAATCTCCTTTCTTATCCTATCAGCCTCACTTAAAAGCTGGTCAGAAACAACAACATGAACAGAAAACGCTGGTATGCGGTATCCAATTGACCATATATGAATATCATGCACATCAATAACACCTTTTACTTTCAAAATTTCTTTTGATATCTTCTCTACATCAAATCCTTTTGGTACAAGGTCTAAAAATATCCATAATGAATCTTTAACAACTCTAAGCCCACCAAAAATAATTATAAATCCAACAAACCAGCTTACTATCGGGTCAACTAAAAGCCAGCCTGTATATTTTATTATTGCTCCTGCCAAGATAACACCAGCAGATGATATAGTATCTCCTATTACATGAAGCCATGCACTTTTAATATTCAGGTCTGTATGCTTATGACCTAAAATAAAAGCCATAATAATATTACCTGCAAAACCAATAATGGCAATTGGAAGCATAACATCTGAATCAATATGTGGAGGGTTAATAAATCTTCTGTAACCTTCAAAAATTATCAATCCTGCAATCACTATCAGGCTTACTCCATTAATAAAAGCTGCAAGAATACCCGCTTTTTGATAACCATAGGTTGCTTTTTTACCAGAGGGTTTTTTGACTATAATGGATGCAATTAAGCTTAATATAATCGCTAAGGAATCAGTAAAAACATGTCCCGCATCGCTCAATAAGGCAAGGCTATTACTTATTATTCCGCCAACAATCTCAACAAAAAATATTAATAATGTTACTCCGAGTGTAAGAGAAAGTCTTTTTGTAGAAGAATTTTCCATCAATCTAAATTAAGAATACTTAAAGCCTTTTTATGTATATTTTCATTTGCAGATACAAGTAGGGTTGTTTTTGTGGTAATCTGGACTGGAAGATTTTCAATTGGGTTTCCACTAATATTCGTTACTACAGCACCTGCTTCTTTTGCAATTAAAATACCTGCTGAAAAGTCAAAAATTCTTGAAGGTGTTGGTGTTATAAATAGACTTACTGCTCCCATTGAAAGATATGCAAGATCAAGTGCTGTGCTTCCAAAACATCTAACTCTTGTTGCCATTTTAAAAAGTGGAAGAATGTCTTCTCCTATTAAATCAGGATTAGATACTTCAAAGGATATTATTAATGGTTTTTCCTCGCTCTTTGTTTTAATTCTTTCACCGTTTAAAAAAGCACCTTCTTCCCTTATTGCCCAGAATTCATCTGAATTAATGAGATTTATAATATAACCTGTTTTTAAGTTTTTAATATTACCTCCGTCTGCAAAAGCAATTGATGTTGAAAAAAAAGGAATCCCAGAAACAGCATTTCTACTACCATCAATTGGGTCAATAATAAAGATTAAATTACTCCCCTCAACTATTTTTATACCTCTTTCCTCTGTTATAATAGTTGTGTTAAATCCTTCTTTTTCAATCTCATCAATAATAATATCTTCAGCAAGCTTATCAACAGGAAAAGTTATATCTCCAGAAGCTCCTCTACCTAAAGAGGTCTTATCCAAATAAGGTTTCCGAGAATTAATCTCTTTAAAAAGCCTCTTGCCAATTTTTCTGAAAAATTCTATGTCCATGAGTAATTATTATAGTTCTAAAATATATCAGTTGACAATCTTTTTACAACCAATTATCATAAAAGTCTATGAATACTTTTAATATACAAAGGCTTTTAAGAAAAAACATAACTAAACTTTTACCCTATCAAGCAAAAGAATTACCATCTAAAATTAAACTTGATGCTAATGAATCACCCTTCCCTGTTAAAATAGCTGATATCCTTACAGAGATTAATATCCCTTTAAATAGATATCCTGACCCTGAAGCTATTTTATTAAGAAAAGCTATTTCAAAAAAAATAAAAATCCCTTATAGAAATATCATGGTTGGTAATGGGTCAGATGAACTAATTTACTATCTTATATTGACTTTCGGAGGTCCTGTCCTTTATCCTGTTCCAACATTTGTAATGTATGGAATTATAGCTCAGTCAGTTGGTGTTAAAAGAATTGAATGCAGACTTGACAGAAATTTTGATATAAATTATGAAGAAATAGCTAAACAAATAAAAAATCAAAAACCTCACATTATTTTTCTCAGTTCTCCAAATAATCCAACAGGGAATTGTTTTTCAACTGAAAAAATTTTAAAAATATTTGATATTGCAAAGAAAAACTCTATTTTAGTTGTTATGGATGAAGCATATCAGCCATTTTGTAGCAAAAAAGGCTTCTTAGGTTTTCTTAAAGACTATGAAAATCTGCTTATTCTTAGAACTTTAAGCAAAATAGGACTTGCTGGATTAAGAGTTGGATATTTGATAGGAAAAGAAAATATATTAAAAGAAATTGGCAAAGTTAGATTGCCTTATAATGTGGATGCCCTTACTCAATATGTTGCAACAGAAGCTCTTAACAAATTTTATCCTAATATATCCAGAATTATAACCGAAATAGTAAAAGAAAGAGAGCGCTTATATAAAGAGCTTTCAAGTATTAAAGGTATAAAAGTTTTCCCATCTGAAGCAAACTTTATCCTTTTTAAAATTAAAAATAGTAAAAAAGTCTTCAATAAACTCATAAAAAGAGGGATTCTTGTGAGGGATATCTCTTCAGCAGTTAAAGACAGTATTAGAGTAACTGTTGGGACTAAAGAAGAAAACAATCATTTTCTAAATGCATTAAGAGAAATAATAGAGGTGGAAAAATGAGAAAAGCCTCAATCAGTAGAAAAACAAAGGAAACAGAAATTAAAATTGAGTTTAATTTAGATGGTAATGGTAAAACAAATATAGAAACTTCAATTGGTTTTTTGGATCACATGTTTGAACTTTTCTGTTTCCATGGAAATTTTGACATTAAAATTAAAGCAAAAGGTGACATACATGTTGACTACCACCACCTGATTGAAGATTTGGGTATAGTCATAGGTAAATCAATAGATAAAGCATTAGCTGAAAGAAAAGGCATAAAAAGATACAGCTTTGCATCAATACCAATGGATGAGGCACTGGTTCAGATTTCAGTAGACCTTGGAGGAAGAGCTTTTCTTGTTTATAATGTTCCATCTGAAGGATATATTAAAGATATTGATATAGGACTTTTTGAAGAGTTTTTTAGGGCAGTTGTCAATAATGCAAAAATCACTCTTCATATAAATGTTCCCTATGGTAAAGATTTGCATCACATAATAGAGGCTATTTTCAAGGCTTTTGCAAAGGCTTTGAAGGATGCAAGTTCAATAGTTGGAGAAAGTTTACCCTCTACGAAAGGTATCTTATGAATGAAACTTCTTTAAAGGTTTCTTTACTTGAACACACGCCAATGCCAGAAGATTTAGTTGCTCTTTCTGCAAGACTCTGTTATAGTCCAATCGGTATAGATAAATTAAAAGAAAAGCTCTCAAAAAACGAAAAGAAAAAACTGATAAATCTATTAAGAGAAAGCGGGCATTTAAGCCCTTTTGAACATGTATCCTTCACATTTTCAGTTGAAGGGATTTCCCGCGCATGTTCCCATCAGCTTGTCAGACACAGACTTGCCTCTTACAGTCAACAATCACAGAGATATGTAAGTGAAGAAAAAGGCTTTGATTTTATTGTTCCACCATCAATAAAAGAAAATAAAGAAACAGAGCTGATATTTCTTGAAGCTATGGGGAAAGCCCATGAATACTACTGCAGATTACTTCAAAAACTTGAAGAAAAAGGATATAAAGGCGAATTAGCCCGTCAGGATGCAAGATTTGTTCTTCCTAATGCTGCTGAGACAAAAATAATAATAACAATGAATGCAAGAGAATTACTTCATTTTTTCCGTGTAAGATGTTGTAACCGCGCGCAATGGGAAATAAGACAGCTTGCAATAGAAATGTTAAAGATAGTAAAAAAAATTGCACCTTCACTTTTCATAGATGCAGGTCCTGCATGTGTTAGTGGTAAGTGTTCTGAAGGTAATTTCAGTTGTGGAGAAGCTCAAAAAATAAGAAAAAAATTTAAAAGCCTGTGATATAATAATATTTATGAGTATACTTGATTGTATAGGAAATACACCCCTTGTAAAGCTTGATAGAATTAATCCAAATCCAAGAATAAAACTTTACGGAAAATTTGAAGGAGCTAACCCTGGTGGTTCAATTAAAGATAGAATAGCTCTTTACATGATAAAAGACGCAGAAGAAAAGGGACTTCTATCAAAAGATAAAATCATTCTGGAAGCTACATCCGGTAATACAGGAATAGGACTCGCAATGGTGGCTACTGCCAAAGGATACCGATTAAAACTTGCGATGCCAAAATGTGTAAGTGTTGAAAGGAGAAGAATTCTTGAAGCATTGGGAGCAGAACTGCTTCTTTCTCCTGCTGAAGAAAGTACTGATGGTGCAATAAGGCTTGCCTATCAGATATATGAAGAATCACCTGAGCTTTATTTTATGCCTAATCAGTTTGACAATGAAGCTAATATTAAAGCCCATTATGAAACAACAGGCAAGGAAATTATAGAACAAACAAAAGGACAGATTACTCATTTTGTTGCAGGTATGGGAACTACAGGAACATTAATGGGTGTAAGCAAACGCCTTAAAGAGTTTAATAAAGATATACAGATAATAGGCGTTGAACCTGTTCCCGGACACAGAATTCAGGGATTAAAAAATATGTCTGAATCAATTGTTCCTAAAATTTTTGACCCTTCAAGACTTGATGAAAGAATATATGTAAATGATGAAGAAGCCTTTGATACAACAAGAAAGTTAGCCATGCTTGAAGGAGTATTTGTTGGAATGTCCTCAGGTGCTGCAATGTCTGTGGCACTAAAAAAAGCAAGTGAAATAAGAAGCGGAGTTATTGTTGTAATCTTACCTGACAGGGGAGACAGATATCTTTCAACTTCTCTTTTTGCATCAATTTGCAGCAAATGCCCACCATAATTTTATTACGCTTCTTTTTTTATTTTCTCTGATTTTTCAAGAACTTTGTTGTGCATCTCTTTTCTTTTTTGTTTGAGTTTATCTGTTATTTCAGGATACTTAAGAGAAAGTATTTCACAGGCAAGATATGCTGCGTTTTCAGAGCCATTTATTCCTACTGTTGCAACAGGCACTCCTGGAGGCATCTGAACAGTTGAAAGTAATGCATCAAAACCATTTAATGCACCAGAAGCTATGGGAACTCCTATAACTGGAACTGTTGTATGAGCAGCAATAAATCCTGCGAGATGAGCGGACATTCCTGCAGCAGCTATAATTACTTCTATTCCTCTTTCCTCAGCCTCTTCAGCATACTTTTTTGCCCTATCAGGTGTTCTGTGCGCCGAGCATATGTCCATTTCAAAAGAAATATCCATTTCTTTTAACACTTTGGATGCTTTTTTCATTACATCAAAATCACTGTCACTTCCCATTAAAATTAATACTTTGGACATTAATATCTCCTAATCATTGCTTCAAGACGAGTAATCCTTTCTTCAATTGGAGGATGTGTGCTAAATAACTTCATCAGGGTTCTTCCTGAAATAGGATTTACAATAAACATATGAGCTGTCCCTGGATTGGCATCCATTGGTATTGCCTGAGATGCGTAATGAAGCTTTTTCAATGCATTGGCAAGATAAAGAGGATTGCCAGCAATTCTCGCTCCATCTTCATCTGCGGCGTATTCTCTTGCTCTACTTATAGCAAGCTGAATAATCATTGCAATAATCGGTGCAAGTATCATCATAAAAAAAACAGCAATTGGATGACCTCCTTCATCATCATCGCTTCTGCCACCAAAAATCATTGCCCATTGAGCCATTTGGGCAAGATATGATATAGCTCCTGCAATAGTTGCTGCAATTGTACTTATAAGAATATCCCGATGTTTAATATGAGCAAGTTCATGTCCAATAACTCCTTCAAGCTCCTCAAGGGAAAGAATTCTCATAATTACTGTTGTAACAGCAACAACTCCATTCTTAGGAGACCTGCCAGTGGCAAAGGCATTTGGCTGGTCGGACTGAATTATATAAACTTTTGGCATCGGAAGTCCTGCTTTTTGAGAAAGTTTTCTTACAATACTGTAAAGTTCAGGTGCTTCAGCCTCAGAAACTTCTTTAGCTCCATACATAGCAAGAACGATTTTATGACTGAAGAAGTAAGCAAAGAAGTTCATACCAAGAGCCATAATCAAAGCTAAGGTAGCTCCATGTTTACCGCCAATCAGGGACCCAACAAAAATAAAAAATACTGTAAGAAAAACCATTAAAAACATCGTCTTCAATGTATGCATAGTAAAAAACCTCCTTAAATGCTTAATATATCTATAAAAATTTAACATTTATAGCATAATTAAAGCAATATTTCCGAAATTCTTGAAATTGCTGATAGAAAATTATGTTTTGGACTATTTTGTCATCGGAGTCATTCTGAGCGTCTTATTCTGACATTCTGAGGGAGCGCAAGCGACCGAAGAATCTCCACAGGAGACCCTTCGGCTTCGCCTCAGGGTGACAAATGAGAAATAAGGGTGACAGAGGAGAAAATAGGGTGACACAGTAAGAGGTCATTCTGGGTTTCTTGTTCTGTCATTCTGACCCTGAGCAAAGCGAAGGGGAAGAATCTCATCTTTTTTTTCACCTGAGAGATTTTTCAATTAGAAAGTTCCTTCGCTGCCCTTTCGCAGACCCTTCGCATAGGCTCAGGGCTTCGGCTCAGGACACCGCTTTGGGGCATTAAGCCCCTCAGAATGACGGG
>Ga0209162_1001417_pt1 | contig 23558 bp, 16 predicted proteins | sample YNPNPMetaG_FD_187121 | JGI IMG/M metagenome (GOLD analysis project Ga0209162, IMG submission 187121) | Anoxygenic and chlorotrophic microbial mat microbial communities from Yellowstone National Park, USA - YNP NP MetaG (SPAdes) (version 2) ...
CGCATCGTCGATCTCCCGAAGCGGGCCAGATTATACCCCCTGCCCACATGCTGGCAAACGCTCTATCGGGCATCAGCTAATCCCCGCGGGGTAAGTCGAGATCGTAGCATCCTTCGGGTCGGTGATGGGCCAGGCGGGGTCTTGGCGTCTTCGCTATTCGATGGTATGATGAGGCCCGATGAGTGGGAGACGGACTTATGCCATCACCAGTATTGATGCTTTTCGTCTGCGTGGCCTTGTCCTTCGGTTTCCTGAATGGCTTCAACGACAGTGCCACTATCGTGGCGACGGTGATCTCCTCGCGAGCGATGTCGCCGCGCCGCGCGCTGGCCCTCAATGCGCTGGCCCACCTGACAGGCCCTTTCCTGTTCGGCGTGGCGGTGGCGACCACCATTGGCCATCAGGTGCTGGCAGAACAGGCGACCAGCCTGCCGGTGGCCTTCAGCGGGTTGTTGGCGGCCATCCTTTGGGGTTTGTTGGCCTGGCGGATGGGAGTGCCGTCCAGCAGTTCCCACGCCCTGATCGGCGGGTTGGTTGGCGCGGCGGTGATGGGGCAGGGCGCCGACGCGTTGCTCCTGCCGGGACTCACCAGGGTCCTGCTGACGTTGCTCCTCTCGCCGCTCGTCGGCCTGCTGGTCGGCTACGCGTTGATGAAGGTCGTGCTGTTTCTGGCGCGTGGGGCCACACCGCGCATCAATCACCTCTTCCGGCAGGCTCAGGCGCTGACGATGACGGCGCTGGCCCTGAGCCACAGCGCCAACGACGCGCAGAAGACGATGGGCTTGATCGCGATGGCTCTGCTGGCGACCGGCGTAGTGGATCGCTTCACCATCCCACTGTGGGTCATCGCTGTCTGCGCTGGGGTGATGGCGATTGGAGCGTCGCTCGGCGGCTGGCGGATCATCCGCACCCTGGGTGGCCGTTTCTACAAGATTCGTCCCGTTCACAGTTTCACTGCGCAGACCGCGGCGGCGGGGGTGATCCTGAGTGCGGCCTTGCTGGGTGGGCCGGTCAGTGCCACGCACGTCATCAGCACAGCCATACTTGGCGTCGGCTCCGCCGAGCGAGTGAACCAGGTGCGGTGGGGGGTGGCTCGCCAGATCCTCACCGCCTGGTTGTTGACCATCCCGGTCACCGCGCTGTTGGCGGCATTGTGCCATATGCTGTTCAGGTGGTGGTCATCTGCGAGGTGACCGTCGCCTGACCAGAGGAGTGAATGATGAACTGGCTGAGACGGTTGTTAAGGCCCCGGCCGGACCCATTCCTGCGGCTCCTGTTGGAGCAGGCCGGACATACGGTGCGTGGGATGGAGACTCTGGCGGCCTATCTGGAGCAACCTCTGCCCTCCTACGCTGACGAACTCACGCGCATCGAGAAGGAGGCGGATGAGGTCCGCCGCATCCTGATTGATGAGCTGAACCATACTTTCGTCACGCCGCTGGACCGCGAGGACATCCATGCGCTGTCCCGCGCCATTGACGATATGCTGGACTACGCCTACACCACTGTCGGTGAGATGCGCATCCTGGGCGTGCCGCCCAACGACTACCTGCGGCGCATCGCCTCGCTGCTGGTGGATGCGGCGCGGGAGATCCACCTGGGTGTGCAGCGCCTGGCCGACCACCCCGGGGTGGCGGAGGATCACGCCGTGCGCGCCAAAGCCACGGAGAACCGCGTCGAATGGGTCTACCGCGAGGCGTTGGCTGCGCTCTTCTGTCTGCCGCGGGATGTGGAACACGTGGTGGAGATGTTGAAGTTGCGTGAGATCTACCGCCATCTGAGCAACGCGGCTGACCGGGGGGACGAGGCCGCCAACGTCCTGAGTGATATCGTGGTCAAGATGGCCTGAGGCGGAGAGAGGCAAGGACTTGGCACTTCTGGTCGGGATAGACCTGGGAACCGGCGGGACGAAGGCCGGACTCTTCGACACGGAGGGCAACCTGTTGCGCCTGGCGCGTCAGGGGTATCGTGCCCCCTCTGACGGCGAACCAGGGGCGGCTGAGCAGGCCCCGCAGGCCTGGCTGGAAGCCGTCTGTGCGACATCGCGCCAGGTTGTCGCCGGTATCTCGCCGGGTGACCTGGCGGCGGTGTGCGTGGTGGGGCAAGGTCCCACCCTGGTGATGGTGGACGAGGCGGGGCAGCCGCTGTGTGATGCCATCCTCTGGTCGGACAGCCGGCCTGCCGCGTTGCAGCAGGACCTTTCGGCGCGGCTGGGGGCGCCGGCTTCGCCTTTTGCCTACACCCCTCAGGCGATGTGGCTGAAGCAGGCCCATGGCCGGGCTTACACGCGGGCGCGGTGGTTTCTCACCGCCTGGGACTTCGTCGCCTTTCACCTTTCTGGTCGCGCGGTCTCGTCCTGCCTGGCCTCCTTCGAGCCTTTCCCTGCGCCGGAACGGGCCGCGTCGGGCATCCCGGAGGGGCTGTTCCCCCCCACCGTTGCGGCTGGTCAGGTGATCGCCCCGCTGGCGCATGAGTCCGCCCGGCGCACCGGCCTGCCGGTGGGATTGCCGGTGGTGGCGGGCACCCACGACGGCCTGGCGACCCTCGTCGGCGCGGGGGTGGTGGAGATGGGGCGCGCGGCGGACGTGGACGGCACTTCGGGCGGATTGGCGTTGTGCTGGAATCAACCTATTGACCGGTTGGGCGTCTCCTCCGCTGCGTGGGTCCGCCCTGGCCAGTACATCGTTGGCGGGGCGATGGCGGCGCTGGGCAGAGCGCTCGACTGGTGGCGGGAGGTGATCGCCGGCCCCGGTACCGACTACGACACACTGATTGAGGAGGGACTGAACGCCCCCCCCGGCGCTGACGGGCTGATCTTCCTGCCCTACCTGGCTGGCGAACGGTCGCCCATCTGGGACCCTCAGGCCCGGGGGCTTTTCTTCGGTCTGACCCAGGCGCATACCCGTGCCCACCTGACCCGGGCGGTGCTGGAGTCGGTCCCGTTTGCCCTCCGCCACCTGCTGGAACGGCTGATCGCCTGTGGGGCGCGGGTGGATGAGATGCGTGTATGTGGCGGGCAGGCCCGCAGTATGGGCTGGAACCAGATCAAGGCCGATGTCCTCGGTGTTCCGGTTGTCGTGCCGCGGGTGACCGAGGCGACAGTGCTGGGCGCGGCCGTCCTTGCTGGGGTCGGTGTAGGTCTCTTGCCTGACATTGCCGACGGCGCGAACCGCATGGCCAGCACTGTTGCCCGACTGGAGCCAGACCTGGCGCGCCATCGGTACTACAGCGATCTCTTCAGCATCTACCGGCGGCTCTACCCCGACCTGCGCCAGGCGTTCCAGCAGTTGAGTGACGTTCCGCTCTGGACGGAGCGAGCAGGATTCTGAATCACTGGAGGTGTGTTGAATGAAGCAGGCGCTGTATGTGTTGGTGCTCTTGACGGTGTTGATCGGGCTGATCGGATGCACGCCCACCGCGACAGAGGAGGCTGCATCCCCGACCGCCACTCCCGGCCGGGCGACGAGTGTCCCGCCCACGTCCACTCCGCAGCCCACTGAACTGGTCATCGGCCTCTCCGCCGACGTGGAGAGCCTGGACCCGTTCTTCGTCAATCAGGCTGCCGGCTGGTCAGTCGTCCATGCGCTGTTCGACCACCTGATCGAACGGGATTTCGCTGGCGACCTGGTGCCCGGTCTGGCGGAGTCTTGGGATGTGGTGGATGAACAGACGCTGCGTTTCCACCTGCGTCATGGGGTGACCTTCCATAATGGCGAGCCCTTCGACGCCGAGGCGGTGCGTTTCTCCGTCGAGCGCATGCTCACGGAGGAGGAAGCACCCAACCGCAGCAAGTTCACGGCCATTGACTCGGTAGAGGTCGTGGATGATTACACGGTTCTCTTCCACCTCAACCGGCCCGACGGCACGCTCTTCGACAGCCTGACCAGCCGGCTGGCCATGCTGCCGCCGCGCTACTTTCAGGAGGTGGGGCCAGAGGGTTTCGCTGCCGCCCCGGTGGGCACCGGCCCGTTCAGGTTCGTGGAGTGGGTACCCGATGACCATCTCACCCTCGTGGCTAACGAGAATTATTGGGAGGGGAGTTACAAGGGGAGGGCCGCTGTGGACGTCGTCACGTTCCGCCCCATCCCCGAAGCCGCCACCCGCGTCAATGAGTTGCTGGTCGGCGGCGTGGACATCATCCAGGATGTGCCGCCGGATCAGATAGACGACCTGGAAGCGGCAGGGCTGACCGTCGTCACCGACGAGGCGTATCAGCTCCAGTACGTCTTCTTCGTCGCCGATGACCCTTCCCTGCCTACTTACGACATCCGTGTGCGCCAGGCGCTCAATTACGCGGTGGATGTGGACACCATCATCGCCACGGTTGGAAATGGCATCGGGTCGCGCATCGCCAGCCCAATCGGGCCGGGATACCTGGGGTATGACCCCACGGTGACGCCATACCCTTATGACCCGGCCCTGGCCCGGCAGTTGCTCGCTGAGGCCGGCTATCCCGATGGTTTCCAGACCACCCTGGATGTCACCGACCGCACGGAGGTCGTCGAGGCGGTCGCGGGCTACCTGGCCGACGTGGGGGTGAACGTGACCATCCAGGAGTTCGAACTGGGCCAGTTCAACCAGAACTGGATGAATCGTACCCAGAGCATGCTCTGGGCAGCCCGTTGGGGCAACACCCCCGACCCACAGAGCATCGAGATGTTCGCCTCTTGCAACGGCTGGATCTCGCGGTACTGCAATGAGGAGGTCACCGCGCATCTGGAGGCGGCGCGGGACACCCTGGACCAGGAGCGGCGGGCAGCGGAGTACGCCGCAGCGAGCCGCCTGCTGCACGACGACCCGCTGGCCATCTACGTTTCCACCACGGCCCAGATCTATGGATTGCGGCCGGGTGTGCAGGGCTTCCGCCCGTCGCCGCTCCTGGCGATCATCGTTGCCGGTGTTGCGAAGACAGAGTAGGGGGAAGCCTTTGGCCTGCGGCGACGTGTCGCCGCTTTGGCCTGCGGCGACGTGTCGCCGCTTTGAAAGCGCGGACTTCGTCCGCGCACTCCAAACTTTGGCCTGCGGCGACGTGTCGCCGCTTTGGCCTGCGGCGACCGCGTCGCCGCTTTGGACTGCGGCGACCGTGTCGCCGCTTTGAAAGCGCGGACTTCGTCCGCGCACTCCAAACTTTGGCCTGCGGCGACCGCGTCGCCGCTTTGGACTGCGGCGACGTGTCGCCGCTTTGAAAGCGCGGACTTCGTCCGCGCACTCCAAACTTTGGCCTGCGGCGACCGTGTCGCCGCGCTGAAGCCAGGTATGCTTCGTAGATGGGAAGGTACATCCTGCGCCGTCTTTTGCACGGGCTGATCGTCATCCTTGGCGTCTCCGTCATCGTGTTCGCGCTGGTCCATATTGGCGGAGACCCGGCGGCGGTCCTGCTACCCCTGGACACCCCACCGGAACAGGTGGCGGCCTTCCGTCACGCCATGGGCTTTGACCGCCCCCTGCCGGTGCAGTATGTCCTCTTTCTCTCCCGCGCCGTACGGGGGGACTTTGGCTATTCGTATCACTACCGCACCGACGCGATGCGCATCGTCCTGGAGCGGATGCCGGCGACCCTCAGGCTGACCGGAGCCGCGCTTCTGGTCTTGCTCATCCTCTCCGTGCCAGCGGGCATCGTCGCTGCGCTCAAGAGGGATTCACCCCTCGATCTGTTCGTCCGCCTGGTCATCCTGGGCGGGCAGGCCATGCCGGGCTTCTGGCTGGCTATCATCCTGATCATGCTCTTCGCCGTCAGGCTCCACCTGCTGCCCGTTTCTGGCTCGGTTGGCTGGCAGAGCCTTGTGCTGCCCGCAATCACGACCAGCGCCTTCTCAGTAGCCGCCGTGACCCGCCTGTTGCGGGCCAGTCTCCTGGAGGTGCTGGGGGAGGGTTACATTCGCACGGCTCGCGCCAAAGGGATGTCGCCCCGCCTGGTGGTGACCCGCCACGCGCTGAAGAACGCGGCGATCCCTGCCGTGACAATGATCGGTCTTCAGGTGGGCTGGCTCCTGGGGGGAGCGGTCATCTCTGAAGTGGTCTTCGCCTATCCGGGCATGGGCCGGCTGGCGATCACGGCCATCAGTTACCGGGACGTGCCGGTGCTCCAGTCGTTTGTGGCCGTGACATCGCTGATCGTCGTCACCATCAACATCGTGGTGGATATCCTCTACGCCTGGCTCGACCCGAGGATCCGTCTTCATGACTGAGGGAAGCCGCCGATGACCACCCGACCCGATGAGTGCTTGCCTGGCCGTCGGCGCAGGCTACGCCGCCTGCTGTGCAGCCCTGGCGGACTGGTCGGCCTGGCGCTTGTCGTGGTCGTGGTGATGGTTGCGGCGCTGGCTCCCTGGATCAGTCCCCACGACCCGGCGCGCCAGAACCTGGCATTGCGCCTCAGGCCGCCAGCCTGGCTGGAGGGCGGAGGGGCTGAATACCTGCTGGGCACGGACCATCTGGGGCGGGATGTCTTCAGCCGTGTCATCGCTGGCTCACGCGTCTCGCTCACCGTTGGCCTGGCGGCGGCCTTCCTCTCCGCGCTGATCGGCGTGCCTCTCGGACTGGCCGCTGGCTACGCAGGAGGGTGGTTGGATGGCCTGCTCTCCCGCATCGCCGACATCCAACAGGCGGTGCCCTTCCTGGTCCTGGCCATCGCGGTGGCCGCCTTGCTGGGGCCCGGGCTGCCCAACCTTGTCCTGGTCCTGGCGATCACCACCTGGGTGACCTACTTCCGCGTGGTGCGCGGTCAGGTCCTTTCGGCGCGTGAGGAGCAGTATGTCTGGGCGGCGCGCTCCATCGGCTGTTCAGCGGCAAGGATCGCCGTCCGGCACATCCTGCCCAACATCCTGGCTCCCATCATCGTCATCGTCACGCTCCAGGTGGCGAACATGATCATCTTCGAGGCCTCGCTCAGTTTCCTGGGCCTGGGCGTGCCGTCGAACGTTCCCACCTGGGGACGGAGCGTTGCCGGCGGCAGGGAGTATCTGGCCAATGAGTGGTGGATCTCTTTCTTTCCGGGGCTATCCATCCTCCTTACCGTGATGGGGATCAACCTGTTAGGGGACTGGCTGGGCGAGGTTTTGGACCCCAAGGGGTGATGGCCTACCCTGCCGACCGAAGGGGCGAGGCGCTGTGTTGCCCCTCCCCCCGCTTTGGGCCTTCGGCTTGCGGTCGGCCTGCGCCACCCCTTGCCCCGCTCCCGGCGGCTTCGCCGCCACCTCCTCACCGTAACTGCTCAGGCTGGCAGTTGAAACCGCGCCGCTCTCTGCCTCCAAGCGCCTGTAGGACGGCATCCCTATGCCGTCCCGCCAGCGCATAGGGATGCGCCAGCGCATAGGGATGCGCCAGCGCATAGGGATGCGCCAGCGCATAGGGATGCGCTGGCTACGGAATAAAACTTCAGTCGCCAGACGGTGGGTGGCTGAGCAGTTACCCCTCACCTCTCCTGCGCAGCGGGAGAGGCGAGGGTGAATGACAGCCAGCCAGCAGTTACCCAAGGGGTTGTGATCCTGTGAGCGGGTGATGTTTGCTGCTTGACAAGGTGGAAGTTTTGTTGTAGGTTATAGGCGGAGCGCCAAACCCAACAGACGTTCTTCGGGCCTGATCGCTCACCGAGCGACGACGCAGTTGAGACGGTATAGCAGCGCCTGACTGGATGTCAGGGAAACAAAGCCGTTCTTCTCCCTGACAGTCTTTCTCTGTCACAATGGCGGTGCCTGCCGTCACCTGGCGGAGGTCAACGACATGGAGCTGGGCCAGGTCATCGAGCAGCGCTTGACCGTGACGCCACAGTTGATTGTGGCCAACACCCTCCTGCAACTCTCGGCGGGAGATCTCGAACAAGCCATCTCCCGCGAGTTGGCTGAGAACCCCTTTCTGGAACGACTGGATGAGCCTTCCTCCAGACCCGCGTGGGCTGTAAAGGCTTCGGAGGGTTGGAGAGGAGAAGAGCCAGCCGACGACGCCCTGGCGCTCCTGCCGGCTATCCCCACTCTGGAAGACTACCTGTTGCAGCAGGCACAGCATTGCCTGCCATCCCACGACCTGCCGATCGCAACCTGCCTGCTGAACAACCTGGATGAGCATGGTCTGCTGCGCTGCTCACTGGATGAGGTGGCAGCGCAACTGTCGGTCAGCCAGGAGCAGGTCTCGCGGGTCCTGGCAGTCCTCCAGGAGTTGGAACCCGTCGGCATCGCCGCCAGGGATGTCCGGGAGTGTCTGCTGATCCAACTGGCCCACCTGCGCCGCCAGGGGATGGAGCACGCGTTGGCGCAGACCCTGATCGCCGAGCACTGGGAGTCCCTCGGCCGGCGCTCACCGACAGAGATCGCCAGGATCGTCGGCGCTGCCCCTGAACAGGTGCAGGAGGCCTTGCGATTCATCCGCGAGAACCTCACCCCCTACCCCGCCTATGCTTACTGGGCCGATCCGGAGCGCCTCCATGCTGAGGCCGACCCCTCCAGTATCCCCGTGCCCGATCTGATCATTCGCCGCTCGCAACGTCCCGGCGCGGAGTACGAGGTCGAACTGCCTGGAGAGCAGGCGTTCCGGCTGCGCGTCAACTCCCTGCACACTGGCGAGGAGGCGGATGGCCGGGAGGAGCAATGGCTTCTGCTCCATGACCGGGCCAGGTTGTTTGTTCACAGCCTGGAGCAGCGTTGGCGGACGTTGCGCCGTCTGGCGCACATCCTCATAGAGATGCAGCGCCCCTTTCTGGTGCAGGGCGAGCGAGGCTTGCGGCCGCTCACCCGCGCCCGGGTGGCGGAGATAATGGGAGTGCACGAGTCCACCGTCAGCCGGGCGGTGGCCGGGAAGTACGCGCAGTTGCCCGACGGGCGAATCGTCCCCCTCGCCAGGTTCTTTGAGGGTGCAGCCGCGGTCAAGGCCGCCATCCAGGAGATGATCGCTCAGGAGGGGAAGCCGCTCAGTGACCGGGAGATTGCCGACCGGTTGGTGCAGCAAGGATACTGTATCGCCCGGCGGACTGTTGCCAAGTACCGCGACGCGCTGCATATCCCACCGGCCCCGCTTCGCCTGAGGCGCCACGACGTTGGAAGTCATAGGAAGAAGGCAGTAGGAGCATGACATGGCTGTCACAGTGTTGGTCGTTGACGATGATCCGACGATCCGCTCCTACCTCGACACGCTCCTCAGTGAGGACGGCTACGAGGTTCTCTCCGCAGCCACTGGCGGGGACGGGTTGGCGCTGGTCGAGACGCAGCCGGTAGATGTGGTCATCCTGGACCTCATGCTGCCGGATACTGATGGCCTTTCTGTCCTGGAGAAGGCCAGGGAATTGGAGCCTGGCGTCCCTGTCATCCTTCTCACGGCCCACGGGGCGGTCTCCAGCGCGGTCAAAGCGATGAAGTTGGGCGCTTACGACTACATCACCAAGCCCTTCGACAACTCCAAACTCAAGTTGACGGTGCGCCGGGCGTTGGATGAACTGAACATGCGCCGTGAGATCCAGCGGCTGCGCCAGAGGCCTGGCCTGGGCTCTTACCAATGGATTGTCGGCAGCAGTGAGCGCATGCGCAACATCGAGAGGGTGGTGGAAAAGGTGGCCACCAGTAACGCCACCATCCTGATCCAGGGAGAAAGCGGCACCGGTAAGGAGGTGGTCGCCCACGCCATTCAGCAGCGCGGCCCGCGGGCCGATCGCCCCTTCGTCGTCATCAACTGCGCGGCGATCCCGGAGGGTCTGCTGGAGAGCGAGATGTTCGGTTATGAGGCGGGGGCCTTCACCGGCGCCAGGCGACGCAAGAAGGGCCTGCTGGAGATGGCCGACACTGGCACGTTGTTCCTGGACGAGATCACCGAGATGAAACCGGGCGTGCAGGCCAAGATCCTGCGCGTCCTGGAGACGAAGACCCTGCGGCGTATCGGTGGGACGACGGACATCAAGGTGGATGTGCGGTTCATCGCTGCCTCCAACCGCGATCTCCAGGCGGCGGTGCGGGAGGGTATGCTGAGGGAGGACCTCTACTACCGCCTCGGAGTGGTGGAGATCCACCTCCCCCCACTGCGGGAACGGTTGGAAGACCTGGAACTGTTCATCTCCGCCTTTGTGGGAGAGTTCAATCAGTCTATGGGCAAAGATGTTCGAGGCGTCTCCGGCGAAGCGCTGGAGTGTCTGCGGCGTTACCGCTGGCCCGGCAACATCCGCGAACTGCGCAACGTCATCGAACGGGCGATGGTTTTATGCGACGACCGGCTGATCCAACCCGCCCACCTTCCCCCTGATCTGGTCTGCGCCTCCCCGGGGGCTGTAGTGCCCCGCGGCTCCTCGTTGATGGAACTCCCCGCGGAGGGAGTTGACCTGGTGGCGCTGGTCTCCGAACTGGAGCAGCGTCTTATTCGCCAGGCTCTGGCTCGGACGGGTGGCAACCAGAGCGAGGCCGCCCAACTGCTGGCGATGTCCCGCGACCAGTTGCGCTACCGGATCGAGAAGTATAACCTTTCGTAGCGTGGTGAGAATCTGCTCAATCCGCTCAATCTGCTGACGATCTGCCCCTCTTCGGTAACCTGGGCCGCGAACAACGCCCAGACGGCCCCCCGCAAGGTCGAGTTGTTGGGGATTTTTCCCCACCCCTGGGGAAGAATCCCCTTTCTTGTCCCCTGAGCCCTCCCCTGCAGGACGGGGGGCTTGACGCTCTGGCAGCATAGCCCGCCCCGCCCATACATCTTTGGGTTTCGTCCTACTTTACCCCCACATCTATGGGTGGCCTGGCGGCCCATTGCGGTGACGGGCTCTCCCTCCCTCTGCGCCTCTTTCTAGCGACCTGGCACGTTTCTTGCGACATGCATGAAATGGCAGTCTCTGGGCTGAGCGCCCGTTTTCGGATGATCTGCCCTTCACGGATGCCAGAGGAGCAGAAAGGGGGATGGAATGATCACCAATATCCAGATCGCCATGGCGGCCTCACTGTTCGTGCTGGGCCTGACCTGCTGCGTGGCCGGCTTCTGGACCATGCTCTCCAGACACCATCAGCAGACCCTGCAAAGCCTCTCCACCCACTCCGCCAGGGTCACTGCCAAGGCTCTCACCGACACAGGGTTGGTGCCCCTGGTCGAGGCGCTGTCCAACCTGGTCAAGGCGATAGACCAGTTGGTGCGCACCTCCATGGGGGTTGGCGCGTTCCTCTGCCTGGCCGGCGCGGCCTTGTGCGCTGTCTCTTACTGGATGATCTCAGGATTGTGAGAGGAGAGCAGGAATGCCCGATCCACTGGCGCAGACGGACGGCCCGTCGGGCCGGAACCTGTCCGGCGACCCCCTGTTGGTGCAGGGGTACCTGCGCGGCCTGCGGGATGACCCCCTGTTGGCCGAAATCAGTGTTGCCTGTGCCCCTCTCGAGGTCCAGACGGGGACAGACGGGGAACCACACGACGCCCTGACCACCCTCAAGGGGCTGAAGACGGTTGTCCTCCACGGCTCGCTGGGCGCAGGCAAGACCACGCTGCTGCGCTGCCTGGCGCAGCAATACGCCGCCGCTGCCCTCGCCTCGGATGACGCTGCCCCCATCCCCTTCCTGCTGGACCTCTCCCGCCTGCAGGAAGGGCACGGGATGGCCGATCTGCTCCTGGAAGCCCTGCAACGGTACCAACCGGCGGCCAGCCAGTCGGCCCTGCAGGCCCTTATGAGCCGATACGCGCCGGTCATGCTGCTGGACAACCTGGACCGGGTCACGGACGACCGTCTTCTCGCCCCCTTGCGTTCCTGGTTGGCGGCCTGCGCGGAGGAGAATCGCCCTGCCAGGGTGGTGATCGCCTGCCGCAGCGCCAGCCTGCCTGACCATCGCTCCTGGCTGGGCAACATGCCAGCGCTTACCCTGCTGCCGCTCAGCCACCGCACAGTGGGCGAGTTCCTCTCTCGCTACGCCCCCCCGGGACGGGCAACGGAAATGAACCTCGGCCTGCGGAGAGACGCCGACCTGTGGCGACTGGCCCACTCCCCTCTCTTCCTTCGCGCCCTCCTCAACCTGGCCGATGTCTCCGATAACCCTGCCCCCTGGTGGAGCCGCAGCGCGGTCATCCTGGAAGGACTGCGCATCTCTCTGGGGATGAACGGCGCTGAGCAGGTGACACAGTGGCTGGAGGAGAACGGCCGTGGCTTGAGTGAACTGGCCTTCGTCCTCCAGCAGACCGGGAGTGACAGCCTGGACCGCCCCGCCTGCGCTGACGTGATGGGCGAGGTTGGACAGTGGGCGGAGGACGCCTTGCGCAGCGGGCTTCTGGTGCCGACAGAGGATGGCGAACGTGTGACTTTCCCTGACCCTCTGCTGCGTCAGTTCTTCGCCGCCGTGGCCCTCAAGCGCAGGCTGGAGCAGAACCCTGACCTGGGGCCGATCCTGCAGCGCCGCAACGGGTGGGAACGCTGGCAGGAACCGTTCCTCATCCTCTACGGCCTGACCACCGACCGTCTGCCGCTGCTCGGCGCGCTCCTGTGCCTCCGCCCCGACATCCAGGGCGGGAGACTGGCTGCCCGATGCCTGGTCCTCAATGAGAGCCCCCAGGACCTGCAGGCGCGGATCGGGCAGTTGCTGGAGACGGGCTTTCCCCAGAACACGCTCTACTATCTGGCTGTCGGCCTGAAGGCTGCGGGAGCCCCACCGGAGGCGGTCGCCACGCTGTTGCAGCGCCTCCTGACCGATGGGTGGCCCGATCTGGCGTCGCTGGTTGTCCATTGCTCCGCCGCCGACTCCGCCTCTGCGGACAACTGGCAACCTGGTCAGATTTTCGAGCGCCTGAACACGGCCGTCGTCTACCGGGAGATGGGGCGCAGCGATCAGGCGCTCTCCGAACTGCAGAGCGCCCTTCAGGCGGGGGAACGGTTGTGTGCCGAGATATGGTACGAGATCGGGCTGACCTATCGTCAGCAAGGGCAGGACGAGGAGGCCCTGGAGGCCTTTCGGCGTGCCCTTGAGCGCCAACCCGACGTTCCGGCTTTCCTCTATCAGACAGGCGCTGTCCTCAACCGCCTCGGTCAGCACGGCGAGGCCCTCCGTCTGCTCAACGAGGCGCAACAGAGGGTCTCGCCCTTCGCGGAACTGTGCCGGGAGATCGCCCTGGCTTACCAGAACCAGCGGGGGTATAGCGATGCAGTCGCGGCGCTCGAAGAGGCGGTCCGCCTGGCTCCCGATGACCCGACCCTCCAGCGCGACCTGGCTGCTGTGCTGGGCCGTCAGGGCCGTCATCAGGAGGCTGTCTCCTGGCTGCAGCGCGCCCTGGCCCTGCGGCCCGATCAACCCTCCTGGTACGACGAACTCGGCGCGCTCTATGAAGCGTTGGGCCGTTGGGAGGACGCCTGCCAGGAATACGAGCAGGCCCTGACACTCGACCCGGCCAATGCCCTCTATCACTACCGGCTGGGCGTGGCCCGTCAGCGGGCCGCACAGCACCAGGAGGCTGCTGACGCGCTGCGCCGCGCCATTGAACTGAAGGCGGACGTGGCGGAATGGCATGCCCGGCTGGCCGAGAACCTCAGCGCGATGGGCGAGGACAGCGCCGCCCTGGAATCCTACCGCGCCGCGGTTGCCCTGGACCCTGCTCAGGCCGATTACCGCTACGGGGTGGGGCTCTCGCTCTACCGCCTGGGGCAGGAAGAGGAGGCACTCGCTGAACTGGAGCACGCCATTACCCTTGCCCCCGGTCATGTAGAGGCCCACGGCCAGAAGGCTGCCATCCTCGAGCGTCGGGGGCGCCTCAACGAGGCCCTCGACGAGTACGTCCTGACCTGTGCCCTGAGGCCCGACCATCCCCGCTACTACTGCCACCTGGGGGCTGTCTATGGCCAGTTGGGTGATCACTCACATGCCCTGGAGATGCTGCGTCTGGCGGTGGAACTCCAGCCCGACTACGCTGACGCCTACGGCCAACAGGGCAAGATCTACGAGCGGATGGGGGCCCTTGAGGATGCCCTGGCCGCCTATCAGAAGGCGGTGGCCCTGGACGATGGCAGTGGGGAATACCACCTGCGGGCAGGGGTCTTGAGCCAGCAGATGGGGCGTCACGACGAGGCGCTGCCCGTCTTGGAGGTGGCGGTCCGGCGCCTGCCCCAGAGCCCTGAGGCACACCATCATCTTGGCCTTGCCTATCTCCAGGCAGGGAAGCATGAGAAAGCACTGCTGGCCTGTCGCCAGGCCGTGGCCCTTGACCCTCGCAACCCGGCGGCTCTGGCAGCGCTGGGCCGCGCGGCCTGTCACCTGGAACGCTGGAGTGAGGCCCGCACGGCGACGCAGAAAGCGCTGGACCTGAGTCCCGCCGACGCCGGGCTCTACGCCCAGATGGGGCAGATCACCGCGGCAGAGGGAGGCTATGACGAGGCCCTGAACTGGTATCGGCGTGCGGTGGGCCTGGCGCCGCGCGAGATGGCCTACCGCCGGGGGATCGCTGCCGTCCACCGTCAGCGGGGACAGTACGCTGAGGCCCAGGCGGAACTTCAGGCCGCGCTCTCCCTTGCTCCCGACCACCCGGGGCTGCACACGGAGTTGGGCAAGACGTACGAACTCGCCGGACAATCCGATGAGGCGCTGCGCGAGTACGAGCACGCCGCGCGACTGGAGCCGCACGAGCCGCTCCATCTCCTCAACAAGGGAGCCCTGTTGCAGCGCCTGGGCCGGTTGACAGAAGCCCACACCGTGCTGCAGAAAGCGGCCCGCCTGGCCCCTGAGAGCGCTATGGTCCATCATCACCTGGGGCTGGTGCTCGAACAGGAGAGCCAGGATGAACTGGCGCTGGAGGCATTCCGCCGGGCGATGGAACTGGCCCCCACAGACCCCCTGGCCTGCTTCAACGTCAGCCGGGTCTGCCAGCGGCTGGGCCGTCACGACGAGGCGATCTCCTGCCTCCACGCTGCCCTGGCGCTCGATCCCGATTGGGCCGAGGCTCGTCATCGCCTGGCGACGCTCTACCAGGAGCGTGGCAACCTGGTCGAGGCGCTGACTCACTACCAGCGGGCCACGGAGGTGAGTCCCGACAACGCCGTTTGCCACCGTGACCTGGGCCTGTTGTACCACAGGATGGGTGAGGCGGAGCAGGCAGTGCGGGCGCTGCGCAAGGCGGTCTCGCTCGACCCGGAGGACGGAACCGCCCACTATGCTCTGGGTGCCACCTACGAGAGCCAGGGGCGCTGGAAAGAGGCGCTCGCCGAATACCGCCAGGCCGCAGAGCGGCTGTCCGATGACCCGCGCGTCCATCGCGCCTGCGGGGTGGTCTTGCGCCGCCTGGGACGGTATGTCGAAGCCCTGGAGTCTCTGGCCCATGCCGTCGCGCTGGCTCCTGAGGAAGCAGAGACACACTGGGAGTTGGGCCAGACCCTGCAGGCCGCCCATCGCTATGGTGAGGCCCGTCAGGAGATCGAGCAGGCCATCCGCCTGCGCCCTCACGAATCCCGCTACCACCTGGGCCTGGCCGCTCTCTGGCGTGAGATCGGCGCGCGGGCGCTGGCCCTGAGGCTGGCGGACATCCCCGCCCCGCTCCCCTCCCGTCAGGACTACGAGGCGGCCATCGCCGCCGTACGTCAGGCGATGGCGGTGGGCGGGGATTCGCCCGAGGCGCAGGTGGAACTCGGTCGTCTCCTCGCCCTCAGCGGACACCCTGTCGAGGGGGTCGCCCAGATTCGCGGCGCTGCCGCTATGGCCGATCAGGCGGTGTACCACCACGCGCTGGGGACAGCCTGCCGTCTGGCCGGGGAGATTGTCGCCAGCGTCGAGGCTCTAAAGGCCGCAGCGGCCCTGGCGCCGGGTTGCGCGGAGACCTATCACGAACTGGCCCTCAGTCTCGAGCAGAGCGGTGCGATGGAAGAGGCCATCGCGGCCTGGGAACAGGCCGTGCGGCTGAACCCTGCCGAGCCGCTGTACCACTACGCGCTCGGTGTGGCGCGCAGCCAACAGGGGCAACTCCACGAAGCGGTGGCCGCCCTGGACCGGGCGGTGCGGCTGCAACCGGGTGTGCCTTCCTGGCACAACCGCCTGGGGGAGGTCTACGTGGCGCAGGGGCGGGATCACGTTGCCCTGGAGCACTTCCTGCGCGCTGCGGAACTCTCCCCCACCGAGGCCGAGTACCTCTACAACGTGGCCTCTGTCTATGCCAGGATGGGCGTGGACGGTCAGGCGGCGCTCTTCCTGGAGAAGGCGGTGGAACTACAGCCCGATAACGACCGCTGGCTGGCCGAGTTGGGTCACGCCTATGCCCGCCAGGCCGATTATCAGCGGGCGCTGGACAACTACCGACATGCTGCTGACCTCTGCCCTGGCGAGCCTGCCTATCTCCTCGACCTCGGCCACGCGTTACTTGCGCTGGGAAACCTCAAAGAGGCATCGGCGCGCTTCGCCGAAGCCGTCGCCCTCCGAGGCGAGGACGCTTCTCTCTACGAACACCTCGGCAGCCTGTACGAGCAGGGTCATCACTGGGCAGAGGCCCTGGAGGCGTACCGTCGCGCGGCGACGCTGGAGCCGGGAAACGCTGTCTTCCACCTCAAGATGGGGCTGGTTTGTCATGCCATGGCCGCTCCAGACGAGGCCATCGAACACCTGGAGCGGGCCATCGAACTCCAGCCGGGGATGGTGGAGGCCTATGTCCAACTGGGCAACATCTACGAGGAGCATGAGCGGTACGACGAGGCTCTGCAGGTCTATGAGCAGGCCAGCCTCATCGCGCCAGACGACCCCGCCCACCACGGCCGCATCGGTCGGCTCTGTCGGCAGATAGGGCATGTGGACGAGGCCATCGCGCACTTCGAGAGGATGGTGCAGATGTGCCCCGATAGCGCGGCGGCCTATGACGAACTGGGCCGCTGCTTCACCGCGCAGGGACGACACGAGGAGGCCCTCCGGGCTTACCTGGAGGCAGTCAGAAGAGAGCCGGAGACAGCGGAATACTGCTACAACGCCGGGACGGCCTACAAAGAACTCAAGCGATACGCCGAGGGAGCGGCAATGTTCCGCAAAGCGGTTCAGCTCCAACCCGACTACGCCAGCGCCTACAAGCAATGGGCCGCTTTGAGCGCGGTCTCCTTCCTGCGCCAGCCGCGCCGCAACAACTGACAAGGAGGTCGAGCAGCCCGATGGCCGAACCCGTTCAGTCTGCCAGGCTCCCGCGGGGAAGCGACGATTGGGAGGCGGAACTGCTTGCCGTGGCGACCGGCTCGCAGTTGTACCATCCCAAGGGGAACGTCGCCCGACCGGTCTATCTGATCCTCTCGAACCGTAGCGGCCTGATCCGCCGATACGGCCAGGAGGGCTTCGCGCAGGTTCACCAGGCCCTGACCACGCTCAAGCGGGCGATCGAGGGTCACCTGAGGTTGGAGACGCTCCTCCTCTATGCCGACGATCCCGATCCCCTGGCTCCCTATGGGCTGCGGCCCGTCGTCGCTGCTGACCCCGGCCTCGTCAAAGGGCTGGTGGACGATCTGGATGCACAGATGGAAGGGGAAGGGCGGCGCATTCGGTACCTGCTGATTGTGGGCGGAGACGGGATTGTCCCCTTCCATCGTCTGCCCAACCCCATTGACGACCCCGATACCCAGGTGCTCTCCGACAATCCGTATGGTGCCCGGCAGGCCGATGTCTTGCTCCCTGACCGGGCCGTGGGGCGGCTTCCTGACAGTGAAAGGGATGGGGTAGGCTTCCTCTGTGCCCTGATTGATACCGCCGTCGAGGGACACCGCCGGCCGACCAGCGGGAAGGGGGCGCTGAGTGCGCTCTTCGCCTGTTTCCGCACCAGCAGGCCATCCACACCTGACGATGACGGCCTGGGCTACTCCGCCAGCATCTGGCGAAAGGCCTCCCGCGCTGTGTTCCAGGCGATCGGTCAGAAAGGGCCTCTGCGCATCTCGCCGCCCGTCACCTATGAGCAGTTCGGGCGCACGGAACTGCCTCACCTCAGTTACTTCAACCTCCACGGGGTGGAGGATGGCCCTAACTGGTATGGTCAGCGGGACTCCCTCTTCCCGGCGGATTATCCGCTCTTCCCGGTAGCCCTGCGTCCGGAGGACATAGTCGCTGTGGACCAGGCCAACACCATCGTCTTCAGCGAGGCCTGCTACGGGGCCAACGTGTTGGGTAAGGACAGCGCCACCTCTATCGCCCTTCGCCTCCTGGCCTCCCGGGCGCTGGCCGTGGTTGGGTCCACCCGCATTGCCTATGGGGCGATCACCCCACCGCTGGTCGGCGCCGACCTGGTCGCGCGTCACTTCTGGGAGGCCCTCCAGCAGCAGCTGCCGGTGGGGGACGCGCTGGTCTATGCCAGGGCCAGGATGGCGCAGGAGATGCAGGAGCGACAGGGGTATCTGGACGGCGAGGACCAGAAGACGCTGCTCAGTTTTGTGCTCTACGGCGACCCCTCCCTGGGAGGCGCCGCGCCGTCAGGCAACGGCGCGGGCCTGGGCGTGGGCAAGGCCGTCAGCGCTCCTGTCATCTGCCAAAGAGGGGCCGGGAGGGAGTGTCACCCTGCCCCGGAGGGGTTGGTCGCTGCTGTCAGGGAGCGTATCGAAGACAGCCTGCCGCATATGGCCCAGGCCCAGGTGCACACCCTGCCGGCCAGGCTGTGCAACGGAGACTGCGGCCACCGCTGCGCCCTGGCCCATCCAGCGGCCAAGGGGAACGGGTCGCGCAACGGCAAGTGGATCGTCACACTGGAGAAGGAGATCCCGGTGCAGGGGGACGGCGCACACCGCCAATCGGTCAAGGTCACCGTGGATGAGCGAGGCCGCATCCTGAAGATGGCGGTGTCCAAATAGGGGAACGTATGCTGCTGGGCGAGGTTCGTCAGAAGACCGACCGCAGTGGTTGGCTAAGCCTGCCCCCCGCGTTCCGCCCCGAGTTGTCCGGCGGCGTGGTCCTGACGCGGGGTATCGAGCCCTGCCTCTGGGTTCTGCCTGCCGGGGAGTTTCGCCGGCTGGCGGAGAAGGTACAGGCGCATCTGCCCCTCACCAACCGTGATGGGCGCGCCTTCGCCCGCCTGATCTTCTCCGCGGCTGTCTCGTGTCTCCCCGATGCGCGCGGCCGCATTCCCCTGCCGGCTGAACTGCGGCAGTACGCCGGCATCGAGAATGAGGTGGTGATCGTCGGCCTGTCCGATCATCTCGAACTGTGGAACCCTGAACGCTGGGAGCAGGTCACGGCCCAGATCGTCGCGGAAGTGGAGGGGATCGCGGAGCGGCTAAGCCAGACTGTCGGGGTCTAGAGAAGGAGAACGTCAACATGACTGCCAACGAATGGAGAGGCGCGAAGATCGTGGTCATCGGTGTCGGCGGAGCCGGCAGCAACGCGGTGGACCGCATGATCCAGATCGGCATCCCTGGTGTGGATTTTGTCGTCGCCAACACCGACCTGCAGGCGTTGGCGCGCAGCGAGGCGCCGGTCAAGATCTACCTGGAGGGACGTACCCGCGCGTTGGGGGCCGGAGGGAACCCCGACGTCGGCGCGGAGGCGGCACAGGAAAGCCGGACGGCCATTGCCCGGGCCCTGCATGGGGCGGACATGGTGTTCATCACGGCGGGGATGGGTGGCGGCACGGGCACGGGCGCAGCGCCGATCGTGGCCCAGGTCGCCCGGGCGGAGCACGCGTTGACCATCGCCATCGTCACGCGCCCCTTCTCCTTCGAGGGGCGGCGACGCCAGGCGGTCGCCGAGGAGGGCATCGTCCGGCTCAGGGAGGAGGTGGACGCCCTGCTCGTCGTGCCTAACGACCGCTTGATTGACCTGGTCAACCAGCGCGTCTCCCTCGAGGTGGCCTTCCGCATCGCGGATGAGGTGTTGCGCCAGGCGGTGCAGGGGATCGCCGATCTGGCTACCCGGCCCGGCCTGATCAACCTCGATTTCGCCGACATCCGCGCGATCATGCAGGACGCCGGCCAGGTCTACGTCTCCATCGGCTACGGCGAGGGTGAACACAAGGCCGTCGAGGCAGCCCACATGGCCTTGCAGAACCCCCTGCTCAACGCCGAAATGATCTCTGGCATGGAGCGGGTTCTGGTCAACATCACCGGCGGCGATGACCTCACCCTGACGGATGTCAACCAGGCGATGGAGATGATCCGCCAGGCCGCTGTGCAGGAGTCCGAAGTCTTCTTCGGTGCGGTAGTGGACCCCCGGATGTCCGGGCGGGTGGAGATCACCCTGATCGCCAGCGGGTTGGGGAGAGAGGCGCGGCCCGTCATCCCCAAGCCGGAGCCGTCGCCGCTGGCAGTGGAGGTGGCTCCGGATGATCTCTCCGTGCCGGCCTTCATGCGCCGACCCAGACGGGTGATCCATCTCGAGGAGGTGAAAGTTGAGTGACCAGGAGGCGAACTGGCTGGCCGTAGCCCGCCAGGCGGTGCGGGAGAGTTTCCCGGAGATGGCCGACGCTGAGCCGTGCCTGTCCTCTTTCTCTCTGCCCGAAGGGACGGGCGCTCACGGACAGGGGCCTGCGGTGGTGACCTTCCAGAAAGAAATGCCTCTGCCGGACGGCGGGAGCATGCGGCGGGTGGTGCGAGTGACGATCAGTCCGGAGGGTGAGGTCGTGAAGATCACCTCTTCCCGCTAGGCCATAGCCTGAGAGGCGTTGCGGAAGCGAAACAGCCCATGTCCTCCCTCGCAGATACAGACAAACGGCTACTGACCGCGCCAGCGAGCCGGCCGCTCAGGTTTCTGGTCAGTGAAGGGGAGCCGCGCGAGCAGTATGAGCGTACCTATGTCCTGGTACCTCCTACGGCGGATACCGCCTTCATGCGCCGTCTCCTGCGCCTGTTGCCGGTGGGGGAACGGTGGACGATCGGCGGCAGCGCGGACGATGCCGGCATCGGCCGGCTCGATGTCCGCCGCGTGATCGCCCTGCGTCCTCAAGACTGGTCGCCGGCCGGGCAGCCGGAAGACCTGGCCGGGTTCTTCGCCCAGTTCTATCCCGGCGTCCAGTACTGGCCGCTCGACTGGGAGAATGACTATCAGCTCGCCGGTCGGTTGCTGGCCTACAGCCTGAAGGAAACTGGCCTGACGCTTCCCTGCCCCACCACCCATCCGACGCAACAGATGGTCGAGCCCTTCGGGAACTGGCGGCCCCAGAGCGCGACCCATCATTGCGGTCTCGACCTGCTCGCTTCGTGGGCGGTGTGGGGGGATGAAGTGCTGTCGGTCACCGAAGGGGTTGTCGTCGAGGCGGGCGCGGGCAGCAGCCAGGGAGGCTTGGGCTATCGCGTGCGCGTGCAGACGACGGTGAGCGACGGGCGTCAGGTCCTGATTCGCTATGGCCACCTCAGCGGACCGGCCGGCATCTACGTGACGGTCGGGCAGAGGGTGACGGTCGGCCAGAAGCTGGGGCGTCCAGGCGACACCGGCCTGCGGGAGACGGACCACCTGCACCTGGATGTCAAGGTCGGCGACAGTTTCGCCGATCCGGCGTTGCTGTTGCAGTGGCCGCGTGAGGTGGCGGTGTTGCCCGCGCGGTCGGGTCGAGCCGACGCGCCGGATAAAGTCGTGTTGCTCAACGATGCCGTCCTGGGCGCGACGGGGGCTGCTGCCCCCGCTGTCCCCTCAACCGACGTGGCGGAGGAGGAAACCCCTTCAGTCTCCCCAACCGATGGAGTGGAGGAGAATGTGGACGGTCCAACAGTGGTGTTGTTGCCCTGCTTCGAGGACCTGGTCGAGCGGATGGAGTGGCGCACCGCAGCGGCGATCGGCAGCGTGGACCTGCAGGCCGTTGTGGCCCATCCCTCTGACAGCAGCCGTTTCCGGCTGCAGGGGTGCCGGGTCGTCGCGGTCAACCCGGCGAAGTGGGAGGAGGGGTTGGAGTCCTGGTTGCAGCGTCACGCCCCGGCTGCTCCGTGTCGGGTGGTCGAGACGGAGAGCCCCTGGGAGATGGCGGTCCTCCTGGCTCCCGAATTGAACGGCGACATCGCCATGGCGCAGAGCGACCGCCGCTGGGCACACTACGACTTCGGTGAGGACCCCGATGCGGGGGACGAGACGATCGGCCGCTACGGCTGTTTCATGACCGGCTTCGCCATCATCCTGCGCAAGGTCTACGGGCGGGACATCACCCCGCCGCTGCTGGACAAACTCCTGGTGGCGGCCCGCGCTGCCTACGTGGATGACAACATCATGGCGTGGGAGGGGGCGGTCCCGCTATTCCCGGTCTTTGACGACGCCATCAAGGATAACCGGAGCCGCTCAGCCCGCGAATTGCGACGCTTGCTGCAGGACGGGTGGGAGGTCATCCTGCGGCGGGCGGACGGCGGCCACTTCGTCTACCTGGAGGCCGTGGAAGGGGACAAGTTGCGCATCATTGACACGTGGGATGGCGTGCGCAAGACGAAGTCCCCCGCCGACTTCGCCGGTATCCGTGCTGCACACCTGAAATCCCATCCCGCGCCGGCTCAGGTGATGGTCGGCCTGCACGACTGGCGCGGTGCGGAGTGGATGGTGGCCCACGGTGTGACCGGCTGCTGCCTGGTCCATTATCCCGTGCAGCGTCAGGCGATCCAGATAGATTGCCGCTCCCTGCAGGAGGCCGGCCTCACAGTCATCTGCCGCCTCAACTGGGGGTACGCGGGAGCGGGAGGGACCCTGCCCCGCCGTGAGGAACGGAACTCCTTCATTGCAGCGGTGGTCAGCACCATGCTTTCGGCGCGCGGTGTGGACTATTTCCACATTGGCAATGAGCCCAACAACCGCCAGGAGTGGCCCGGTTTCGGCACCCATCAGGAGACGCCGCTCACCCCGGATGACGTTGTCGCCATCTATAACGAGATCTGGCGCCGGGTGGCCGGGCGGGCCAGGATGGGGCCCCCGCCGGTGGATCCCTATTTTGGCCCGAATTCGGACTGTCGGCAGTGGTGGGTGGCGATGCTAGAGGGCATCAGCGGCGCCGATGCGCTCTTCTTCCACGCCAAGACGCAGACGAACGACCCGGCGGAGGTCTGGTCCCGGCAGCGGTTCAGCGACCCGCCGCTCACCTGGCAGTACCTTCACCTGCGTGCGATCGAGCCGCTCCTGGCGGCCGTGCCGGAACGTTTCCGCTCCCTGCCGACCTTCGTGACTGAACTGAACCCGCAGTGTCTCACGACCATCGGCGGTGCCACCGGTTGGCGCGCTGACAATGCCGCCTGGGTGCATGAAGCCCTGCGCTACTTCCGCGAGGAGCGACCGGTCACCGGCGTGATCTTCTATCGCTACGAACTGGCGGGTGACCAGGCGCCGTTTGGTCTGGAGAACAAGCCAGCCATCCTCCAGGCGATCGCTGAGGAGAGCGCCCAGGCGTAGAGCGCGGAGGCGGGTGAAGGGGCGTTCTCGGGTGGCAGGTTCCCCTGCTTCACCTCACGGTCTTGACCTTTTGCGATCAAAACAAGTTCCCAGGCACGGGCAACATCGCCTTTGTCGGACATAGCCGCCCTGCGGACCGCCTGCATAGACAAGTAGGACAACTGCTTGCAGTTGTCCTGCAATTGGGGCACACCCGCCGCACGGGGTATGACCGCCTACCACACCACGGCGACGGCCGGCAGGTAGCACCGCCACACCTGCGGGACGACGGAAACCTCTACCGTCAGGCGGGTCGGTGAACCCAGCACATCGCTGGACGTGGCCGTGACGGTGATCGCTCCGCTG
>Ga0209162_1001418_pt1 | contig 23548 bp, 17 predicted proteins | sample YNPNPMetaG_FD_187121 | JGI IMG/M metagenome (GOLD analysis project Ga0209162, IMG submission 187121) | Anoxygenic and chlorotrophic microbial mat microbial communities from Yellowstone National Park, USA - YNP NP MetaG (SPAdes) (version 2) ...
CGAGTACGAGAAAGCCGGCGGCGTGCGCAAGAGCGAGCGGAAGCGTCCCGTGCGGGCCTCGAAACCGGCGTAGCTCCGCCGCCCACCCCCACGCCCACGAAAGAACGGGAACTCCACCCAACCCCGAGCGAGGGATGGGGAAGGATCCGGCCGCCGGCGACGCCGTGCCCGGACCGCCGTCGCAGACACGCGACGAGCACTTCTTCGACCCGCCGCTGGACGCCGTCGCGACCGCGCACCATACGCCGCTCGCGGGACCGGGTCGCCGCCGCTTGACCGCTCGCGGCGGGCCGGCGGAGAATGCCGCCCCGGTCGGGTGGGGCGGTGGGCGCGGACGCGGGACGTTCGCGGGCGTCCGAGGGAAGGAGAGACAGGCGGGATGGCGCTGGTATCGGCCTATGAGTACACGGTGGTTCCGGACCTGCCGGAGGAGCTTCGGCCCCTTCTGCGCATTGCCCAGAACCTCTGGTGGACCTGGAATCCCGACGCGGTGGCCCTGTTTCGGCGCGTCGATCCCGAGTTGTGGGAGGCGACGCACAACCCGGTGCAGATGATCGGGACCCTCAAACCGCGGCGGTGGCGCGAGCTGCGGACGGACGACGTGTTCCTGTCGCAGCTCGAGCGGGTGAGCGGGGAGCTCGAGGAGTACCTGGCGCACCGGAGCTGGTATGAGCGGATCTACGGCGAGGAGCTGGGGTGCCGGATCGGCTACTTCTCGGCCGAGTTCGGGTTGCACGAGTGCCTGCGGCTCTATGCGGGGGGCCTGGGCGTGCTGGCCGGCGACCATCTGAAGAGCACCTCCGATCTGGGTCTGCCGCTGGTGGCGGTGGGGCTGGCATACCGCGTGGGGAACCTCCAGCAGTACCTGAACCTCGACGGCTGGCAGCAGGAGCTGTTTCCCGAGAACGACTTCTTCAACCTGCCGATGACGCTGGAACGGCGCCAGGACGGGACGCCGTACCGCGTCGAGATCGATCTGCCGGGGCGCAAGGTCGCCGCGCAGGTCTGGCGCGTGCAGGTGGGGCGAGTCCCCCTGTACCTGCTGGACACGAACCTTCCGGAGAACGCGCCGTCGGACCGGGACATCACCGGCCAGCTCTACGGGGGCGACCTCGACATGCGCCTCCGGCAGGAGATCCTGCTCGGGATCGGCGGCCTGCGCGCGCTGGACGCCCTAGGGAAGCTGCCGACGGTCTGCCACATGAACGAGGGGCATTCGGCGTTCCTGGCGGTGGAACGGATCCGTCTGCTGGTGCGGCAGGGCCTGACGTTCGACGAGGCGCGGGAGGCGGTGGTGGCAAGCAACGTGTTCACCACCCACACTCCGGTCCCGGCAGGCAACGACGTCTTCCCCGCCGAGATGGTTCGGCGCTACTTCGCCGACTACGCCCCCCAGATCGGCCTCACCCTGGACCAGTTCCTCGACCTCGGCCGGATCCGCCCGGGCGTCGCGGACGAGCCGTTTGCGGTGACGGTGCTCGCCCTGCGGCTCTCGAGCTTCGCCAACGGCGTGTCCAAGCTCCACGGCGCCGTCTCGCGGCGGATGTGGCGCCCGCTCTGGCCGTCGCTGCCGCCGGACGAGGTGCCGATCACGCATATCACCAACGGGGTGCACACCCGATCCTGGTACGCCGACGAGATCGCGCGGCTGTACGACCGCTACCTTGGGCCGAAGTGGGCGGAGGACCCGGTCGATCAACGCGTCTGGCAACGCGTCGACCGCATCCCCGATTCGGAACTGTGGCGGGCGCGCGAACGGCTGCGGGCCCGGATGGTGGCCTTCGCCCGACAGCGGCTGGCGGAGCAGCTCCGGCGGAGGGGAGCGCACCGCGAGCGGGTCCTGGAGGCGAAGGACGTGCTGGACCCGGAGGCGCTGACGATCGGGTTCGCGCGCCGTTTCGCCACCTACAAGCGCGCCACGCTGATCACCCGCGACCTCGACCGGCTCGACCGCCTGCTCCACCACCCCGACCGCCCGGTGCAGGTCATCCTGGCCGGCAAGGCCCATCCGAAGGACGAGCCGGGGAAGCAGATGATCCGGGAGCTCATCCGGATCGGCAACGATCCGCGCTTCCGCCGCCGCTTCGTGTTCCTCGAGGACTACGACATCCACATCGCACGCTACCTGGTGCAGGGATGCGACGTCTGGCTCAACACCCCCCGCCGACCCCTCGAAGCCTCCGGCACCTCGGGGATGAAGGCCGTGATGAACGGCGCCCTCCATGTGTCGGTGCTCGACGGCTGGTGGGTCGAAGGCTACCAGGGCGACAACGGGTGGGCGATCGGCGCCGGCGAAGAATACCGGGACAGCGAGGAGCAGGACCGCATCGAGAGCCTCCTGCTGCTCGAAATTCTCGAGGACGCCGTGGCGCCGCTGTTCTACCGCCGCGGCCCCGACGGCCTGCCCCGCGACTGGATCGCCATGATGAAAGCCTCGATGCGCACCCTGTGCCCCGTCTTCAACACGAACCGGATGGTCGAGGAGTACCTAGAGAAGGCGTACCTGCCGGGGGCGATCGCCTGGAAGGCGCTGGCGGAGCAGGAGTTCGCGCAGGCGCGCGAGATGGCCCGGTGGCGCGCCCGCATCCGGGAGCACTGGAAGGAGGTGGCGGTGCGCGAGGTCCAGACCGACCGCCGCGAACAGCTCAAGGTCGGGGAGGACCTGCCGGTGCGCGTGGTGGTCGATCTGGGCGCGCTGACGCCCGAGGACGTGGCGGTGGAGCTGTACTACGGCCCGCTGAATTCCCAGCGGGTCATCGTCGAGGGCCGGGTCGTGGGGATGAAGCCGGCCGAGCGGGTGGTGGAGGGCCAGTACCGGTTCGTGGGCGCCGTGCCGCTCCTCTCGTCGGGACGCCACGGCTTCCTGGTCCGCGTGCGCCCGCACCGCGCCGGCACGCTGCGCATCGGCGAACCCGGCCTGGTGACCTGGGGCTAGCCGCCCCGCCTCCGGCCACGGAACGGAACCCGGAGAAACCGCCATGCCCGACGCGACCCCCGCCGCCGCGCCCGATCCGCCGGCGAAGTTTCCGCGCACGTTCTGGACCGCGAACCTGACCGAACTCTTCGAACGCGGCGCCTACTACTCGATGGCCAGCTTCGTCGTCCTCTACCTCGGACGCCTCGGCCTCGGCGACTACTGGCCCTCCGTCCTCAACGGCCTGCTGTGGACCCTCGTCTACTTCCTGCCGATCCTCTCCGGCACCATCGCCGACCAGGTCGGCTTCCGCCGCGCGCTGCTCACCGCCTTCGTTCTGCTCGCCGGCGGCTACTTCCTGATGGGCTTCCCCGCCTGGCTCGGCGGCGCAACGCTCTCCCCCGACGTGGGCAGCCGCGTCACCGCGGATGCCCCCACCTGGCTCCCCCTCCTCGCCGGCATCCTCCTGATCGGCCTCGGCGGCTCGGTCATCAAACCCTGCATTTCCGGCACCGTCCAGAAAACCGCCGGGAAACGCGCCACCCTGGCCTTCGCCATCTTCTACATGGTGATCAACATCGGGTCGCTGTTCGGCCGCGGCGTCTCATGGTACGTCCGCGGACGACTCGGCCTCCCCTCCATCTTCGCCGTCGCCATGAGCTGCTCGGTCGTCGCGTTCCTCACCGTCGCTCTGCTCTACCAGGACCCCGACCGCCGCCCGCCCGCCGTCGCCGAAGCCGCACCCCCGAAGCCGCGCCGCTCCGTCGGCCGCATCCTCCTCGACATGGTCCGGGTGCTCCGGAACCCCCGCTTCGCCCTCTTCCTCGTGGTCTCCTCCGGCTTCAGCTTCCTCTACGCCCAGGTCTACAACGTGCTCCCGCTGTACCTGAAGAAGGTCGTCGAGACCAACCCGGCCGTGGACCTCTACACCATGGCCAACCCCCTCACGATCGTCCTGTTCCAGCTCCTCGTGACCCGCCTCTTCGGCCGGATGAAGCCGATCCGCTCGATGGTCGTCGGCTCGCTGATCCTCGGCGTCGCCATGCTGATCAACGTCGTCCCCGTCCTCGTGCTCGACGACCTCCGCGCCTCCACGATCCACCGGCTCCCGATCGGCTCCCTGTTCGTCGTGCTCACCGTCTCGCTGATCGCCTTCGGCGAGCTGTTCACCATGGCGCGCACCTACGAATACATCGGCGCGCTCGCCCCCAAGGGCCAGGAGGGCCTGTTCCTCGGCTACGCCAACCTGCCGATGGCCATCGGCTCGCTCCTCGGCGGCCCCGTCGGCGCCTTCGTCTTCCACGAGATCCTGTGCCGCGAGGCGACGAAACGCCCCGACGGTCTCCTCGAACTCGACCCGACGTGGAGCTCCCTCGGCTGGGCCGTCCTGATGGGGATCGGATTCCTCTCGGCGCTCGCCCTGCTCCTGTACGACCGCTGGCTCCGGCGTCCTCCGGCCTCCGCTCCGCCCGCCTGACCCGCGCCCGACCGCTCGCGCCAACCCGCCGCCCGGCCCGAAGCCTACGCCCACGCCGACGGCTACGCCCACGCCCACGGAAGAAGAGGGAACGGCGCCCAAGATCGATGCGCCCTCGTTCGGATCGATGGCCGGCTACTTCGGCACTCCGAGCGCCTGGCGCACCCGTCCGATTTCCCGGTCGCACTCCTGCTGCGCCTCCCGGACCCGCTCCTCGAACTTGACCGCCGGGACGCACGCGCGCTCCGCCTCGGCCACCAGCGCCGCCGGATCGGCCGCGTCCTCGCGCAGGTCGTGCACGCGCTGCTGGAGCCGATCCAGCGCCTCCTTGCACCGACGGTTCTGCTCGTACCACTGCGCAATCGCCTCGTACTGCCGCACGCACGCGTCCCGGGCCCGCTCGACTCGCGGATCCCGCACCCGCAGGAGCCGGAGCGGATCGAGGTCCTCGTCGGTCAGCTCCGGGTGCCGATCGAGGTCCGCGGTGTCGGCCAGGAGACGTTCGAGCGCCCGGAGCTCGGCCCGGGCGGTCTCCTCGTCCACCGGCCGGCCGCGGTCGCAGGCGCCGCCGAGGGCGGCGCCCAGGCCGAGCCATGCGGGCAGCAGTCGGCGCGGCGCGCCCCTTCGGCGGCGAACGATGCCGTCGGCGCGCGAGCCGCTCCCGTTCCGCCTCGCGCCTCCGTCCATGGGTTCGCCCATCGGCGGCTCCGGCACCGGCCGCTCCGAGCGGCTCGGCGCCCGAGGATTCAGCCCTGGCCGAGGCGACGGGCCAGCTCCCGGACCGCCTCGTCCACCGCCCTGGCCAGCTCCTTCGCCTCGACGATCTTCCCGCCGTCCACCGCCGCCCGCAACGCGCCGACCTGCCGCACCAGCGCCTGCGCCAGCGCGCCGGCGTCCGACGACGCCGCCGCGTCGGGTCCGCGATACGCCTGCCGGAGCAGCCGGCGACGTTCGAGCGCCCGCGCGACCTTCTGGGTGACCAGGTCGAGGTCCAGGACGGGCTTGATCAGGTAGTCGAACGCCCCGGCCCGCAGCGCTTCGATCGCCGACTCCAGCGACGGATAGCCGGTCAGGACCATGAACTCCGTGTCCGGGTACTTGCGCTTGAGGTCCCGCAGCAGGTCGATCCCCGAGCCGTCGGGGAGGTTCTTGTCGACCACGACGAGGTCGTAGGCGGTGTCCGTCATCGCCTGGACCGCCTCCGCCGCCGTGCCGACGCCGTGGGCCGTATGCCCGTCTCCCTCCAGCACGGTGAGGATCAGCGACCGGATCGCCTCCTCGTCGTCCACGAACAGGATCCTGGCCTTCTCCGACATGGCACCCTTCCCCAGCCGGCGACCCGGCGGCGATCCGAACGGCCGGAACCTACTTCGAGGCCGGCGGGACGGTCAAGCCGAGCCGCGATCCCCTGAGGTTTGGAGTAGAGGCGAGGGGCCCGCCGTAGGCTAGGGCTTCAGGCTTCAGGCTTCAGACTTCAGGTCGCGCAAGCACGTCGAGCAAGCGCTGGAGTCCGCGGACGAACTCGCCGTACCGGGCTTCCAGCGCCTCCCCGCCTTCCCCGACAGACCGAGGGACGGCGACGTCGGAAACCACGCTACCGGCCTTCATCGTCCGCCCGGCGCCGCCGCCTGGCCCGCTGTTCCTGCCAGTCGTGGTAGGCGCGCAGGCGCCGCGGATCGTCGTGGTGCGGGTCGTATGCCGCGTCGTACCGACGGGCCAGATCGCGATCCACCGGATAGTAGCAGCTCGGTTGCCCCGGGCCGGAAACGTCCTCCCAGAAGAACGACGCGTCGCGCACGTCGACGTGCACGAACCCGGACACCGGGTAGCGACCGACGCCGACCTTGCCGTAGGTCTGGACATACTCCCAGACGCGGCGCGAGGAGGTCCCCGGGACAATGATGTCGGCGGCGCGCCCCTGCCAGTGAGGATGGGTGACGGATTCGTTGCGGTCGTCCCGGAAGCCGGAGATGATCACGATCTCCTCGGCGTGGAACTTCACCGCCACGAAGTACAGGATCTTGATCAGCCGGTCGCGGATCTCGCGGCCCTCGCCGGTCGCCGAATCGTTCCAGATCCGCCGGATCTCGGCCTTCGCCTCGGCCGTCAGCTCCCCGTCGTCCCCGAACAGCCGCAGTTTGGCCGAGCGGTTCGTGTGGATGTTGCGAAAGGTGACCTCGCGGAACCCGCGGACCCAGCGGTGCGGCCGGAGGTCGCGCGGCGTGCGCCACTCGCGCAGCTTCTGCCTGTAGTCCGCGCCGGCGGTGCCCATCCGGCACTGGTCCGGATTCTCGACCCGCCCCGAGCGGCTCTCCCCCTCCTGCCGGTCCCACTCGTCGCCCCGGGCTTCCTCCCCCCGTGCCCGGGGTGGCAGTCCCGAGAGCGCCGCCGCCAGCGCGACGACGAACAGCGCGGCCGCGCGCCGCCGTTGCCCCGCACCATCCGCCCGCTCCCCGGCCGGCCCGGACAACCTCACGGCGGATGATCTTCCTCCGGCCCCTCGGCGCTGGCCACGATCCCCTGCCGCACCAGCCCGACCTCCTGCCCGATGCTCATCACCTTGACCACGTCCCCATGCGGCACCCGCTCGTCCGCCTGGATCAGCAACACCGTCCGCGGGTCCTCCGCGAACCGCCGGGCAAGGACGTCCTTGAGCTCCTTCTCATTCACCACCGCCTCGTCCACGCGGAAGCGATCCGGCCGCCCTTCCCGCAGGATGTAAACCGTCACCGCCCCCTGCGGCTGCACCCGCGGGCGGGCCGAGGCCTTGGGCAGGTTGATGTCGAGCACCGGGTTGCGGACGAAGGAGGCGGCCAGCAGGAAGAAGATCAGGAGCTGGAAGACGATGTCCACCAGCGGGGCGATGTCGATCGCCGCGCCGCGGGGGTGCTTCGAATCCCGGGGGGGGGAGAACCGCACGGCTCAGTCCTTTCCCGCCGGGGCGACCGTGGGCGCCCCGCCGTGGATCCGGTCCAGCACCCGGATCGCTCCCTGCTCCATTTCCATCAGCAGGCGTTCCTTGCGCGACTCGAGGTACTTGTAGGCGATGAGGGTCGGGATGCCGACGATCAGGCCGGCGGCGGTGGTGATCAGCGCCTCCCAGATGCCGTTGGCGAGCTGCCCGGGGTCGACGGCGCCGTGCTCGCTGGTCGCCACGACCTCCTGGAAGACCTTGATCATCCCGGTGACGGTGCCGAGTAGCCCGAGAAGCGGCTCGACCTGGGCGATCACCCCCACCCCCTCGACGTACCGCCCCAGCCGAACCCCCTCGTGCCGCCCCCGATCCTCCAGCCGCTGCTGGATCTGCTCGCGCGACTCCTCCCGGTGAATCACGGCCACCTCGAGTACGCGGCCGAGGGCCGAGGACTTCTCCTTGCAGGCCGCCAGCGCCTCGTCGGGCTTCCCCTCGGCCAGCCCCTGCACCACCCGCTCCACCAGTCCGGGCGGGAGCACGATGTTGCGCTGCATCGACCAGAGCCGTTCGAGAAAGATGGCCAACGCGATGACCGACCCGAGGCCGATCGGGATCATCACGGGGCCGCCGAGGGCCAGGAACTCGTAGATCTCGCCCATCCGTCCAACCTCGCGCCGTCCAAGCCCGGGGGATCGGCGTCTGTTTTCCGCCGGGACCCGTCGCGGGCTCCTCCCGCCGCGGGAACCCCGAATCCCGCAGCCTCCGGCACGCGGGCCGGACTGTCAAGACTTCGCGAGCGGTGCGACGGACCTCGCCGAACCCCTTGGCGCGCCGCCCGGCAGGTCGAAGCGCCGCGACGGCGGAACTCGGAAGGGACCGGTTCCGCCGATCGTCCGGTCCACCGACGTTCTATCGGCGCAGCAGCACGTACACCGCGCCCGTGCCGCCGTCCACAGGTCGCGCGGAGGCGAAGGCGAGAACACGGCGGCCAATCGATCCGCGACGGAGCCAGTCCTTCATCCGCTCGCGCAGGACCGGAATCCCGTCGGGCGAGCCGAGCCCCCGGCCGTGGATGACGAGCACGCAGCGACGGCCGTCCGCCTGCGCGCGTTCGAGGAAGTTCCGCAGCGCGACCCGCGCCTCGTGGCGATCCAGCCCGTGCAGATCGATGTGCGCCTCGACGGCGTACTCCCCCCGCCGCAGTTTCTGCACCAGGCGGGCGTCGAGCCCCTGGACCCTGCCTTCGAGGTACTCGTCGGTGTCGGTGAAGTCGAACGGCGCGTCGCCCTGGACCATCGCCGCGAGAAAACGCTCCGCCGCCTCCAGCTCGTCCTCGACCGGCGGTGGCGGAGGAACCGACCGGCAGGACGGGACGTGGTCGCGCTCGAAGGGCGCGACGCCGGCCATCGCCGATTCGAACGACGCCCGGTCGCGCTCCTCGGGCGACCGCGCGCCCGCCGGCGGGATCGGCCGGCGGGGCGGGGGGGCCGGCAGCTTCCGCGAGAGGTCCCGGAACGGCCGGTAGACCCCGATCTTCGGCGGCGGGCCGTGCCGTGCCTCGGCCCGTTCCCGACCCTGCTTCCCGCGCTTCATCCCGCCGTCCTCCCCGTGGCCCGCGCGCCGGCCGCCGCCAGCGCCTCCGCCGCGCCGCCCGCGTCGCCGTCCGCATCGCCATCGACCTCGCGTCCCCCGTCGGCATCGGGAATGGTCCCCGCTCGCCGGACGTCGCGTGCGATCTCTCGGTGACGCCGGTGCCCGGGTTGGGGATCGTGCCGGATGGTCGCGAGCGGGTGAATTGGGCCGATGGATCGGCAGGGACGCTGTCGTTCGCGGTGCCACCGTTCGATCCCACGGCGGGGTAGGCGCCGCCGCCGGCCGAACCGTTCCCTCCCCCTCCGACGCCGTCTCACAACGGCGTGATGTCCACGTGGAGGACGTAGTCGCCGAACCGCCCCGCCGCGCCGTCGACGAACACGTAGTACATGCCCGCCTCGAGCCGCGGGATCGTGATGCGCGACATGTCGGGACCCTCGGCGCAGGCCGGAATCGCCTGGTCGTTGCAGCCGAACTCATTGCCGCGGTCGCTGGAAGTGCACACGTCCCGGACGTAGAGGAACGTGTCGTAGGTGGGCGCGGAGGTGCACGTGTCGAGCACGACGAAGGAGGGGCGGTCGAGATACAGGGCGTAGACGACGTCGCGGTCGCTGGCCAGCCGGCAGGTGCCCGTGGCGTCGTTCTCGAAGGGGGTCGTGGACCCGGGCACCGACTGCGAAGCCGTGAGGATCGACGCCGCCGGGTGGCCGCACGATTCGCCGGCGTCGTCGTGCGGGGAGATGCTCACCTCGAGCTGGTACTCGCCGGCGCGGGCCGGCGCCGCGCCGTCGACGAAGACGTAGTACGTGTCGGGCGGGAGGTCCACCAGCTGGAGGAAGGAGCCGAGGCGGAACCGGCCGGCGTCGCACGCGACCTCCGGGCCGGCGGCGCACGAGCCCCGCCGTACGTAGAGCGCGGTGTCGAAGCTGCTGCCGACGGTGTGGAGGAGCACGTCGGAGCGGACGGCGAGGGTGAAGCGATAGACGACGTCGAGCGCGCCGGTTCCGCCGCAGCTTCCGGAAAAGTCGTCGGCGCCGGGGCAGGTGCTGCCGCGGAAGCGGCCGCCCGGCGCGGCGATCGGCACGGCGCCCGCACAGGCGTCATTCGCCGGGGGGGTGCCGATGCTTTCGCACGGCTCCCACCCCATGCACGCCTCGTCGCAGCGCTGGGTGCCGGGGCAGCCGAGCGCGGTGGTGCAGCCGCGGCGCTCGCCGAGCTGGCAGAGGAAGGTGTTGTCGGTGCCGCCGTCGCAGTCGTCGTCGCGTCCGTTGCACGTCTCCGGCGGCGCGACGCAGGCCTCCCACCCGCAGCTCGAGGTGCAGACGCGCGACCCGGTCGTGCCGCAGACAGTGGTGCAGGAGCCCGACGAGCCGGCGCAGCAGGGGAAGCCGTCGTCGCACAGGGTGTCGCAGTCGTCGTCGCGCCCGTTGCACGTCTCGGCGGGCGGCACGCACGCGCCCCAGGCGCAGGCGGGAGAGCACGAGCGCGTACCCGTCGACCCGCAGGTCGTCAGGCAAGGCTCACCCGCGGCGCCGGCGCAGCAGGGGAAGCCGTTGTCGCACAGGGTGTCACAGTCGTCGTCGCGCCCGTTGCAGGTTTCGGCGGGCGGCGTGCAGTCGCCCCAGGCGCAGCGGGCGTCGCAGACGCGCGACCCCGTCGTTCCGCACGAGGTCGTGCAGGGGCCACTGCCTCCCCGCGGGCAGTCGAAGCCGTTGTCCACGCGCGTGTCGCAATCGTCGTCGCGCCCGTTGCACTCCTCGCGCGGCACCGCGCAGGGCCCCCACGTGCAGGTGGCGCTGCAGGTCCGGCTGCCGGTCGAACCGCACGTCGTGGTGCAGGTCCCGGAAGAGTACTGGACGCACGGGAAGCCGTCGTCCGGCACCCCGTCGCAGTCGTTGTCGAGCGTGTCGCAGACCTCGACGTACGGCTCGTACGGATGGCACTCGGCCTCCCACGCGCAGACGGGACTGCAAGTCTGGTACCCGCCCCCGGCGCACGAGCCGATCGCGCAGGGACGCGTCGCCCCGGCCGCACAATCGAATCCCTCGTCCGTCTCCCCGTCGCAATCGTCGTCGCGCCCGTTGCAGGTCTCGGCCAGCGGCGCGCAGGCTCCCCACGTGCAGGAGGTGCCGCACGTGGTGACGCCCGGCGAGCCGCAGACCGTGGTGCAGTCGCGCGTCGCGCCGCGGACGCACGCGAAGGTCTCGTCGACCGTCGTGTCGCAGTCGTCGTCCACCCCGTTGCACACCTCCGGCGCGTCCGGGTGACGCGCGGCGTTGCCGTCGTCGCAGTCGCCGCCGCACGCCGCCCCGGGACCGAACCGGTCGCCGTCCCGGTCCAGGGTCCGGTTCACGCACCGTCCGCCGCCGCCGGCAGGGGTCTCGCAGACGTCGACGGTGCATGGATCGCCGTCGTCGCAGCTCTCCGGCGTTCCCGCGACGCAGCCGGTGCCCGCCGCGCACTGCTCGCGGCCGTTGCAAAAGTCCCCGTCGTCGCAGAACGAGTCGGCCGGCGTGTGGCGACAGCCGCTCCGGGCTTCGTCGCAGCCGTCCACGGTGCACGCGACCCCGTCGTCGCAGGCCGGCGGAACGCCGGCCCGGCAGATGTGCGTCGTCCGATCGCACACTTCCGGTCCGTTGCAATAGACGCCGTCCTGGCAGTCCGCATCGCCCCCCGGACACAGTCGGCCGGGCACGCAGCCACCCGCCGCCGGGTCGCAGACTCCGCCGTCGCAAAGGCCGTGGTCGGGGACGTGGGAGCACCCTCCCGTCGCCTCGTCGCACGTGTCGCGGGTGCACGCGACCCCGTCGTCGCAATCACGCGGTGCGCCGGACTCGCACAGGCCGGTGACCAGGTTGCAGGTCTCCGTCCCGTTGCAGGGGTTACCGTCGTCGCACGCCGCCGCGGTGCACGGCTCGGCGGTGCAGCCGCGCCGCGGGTCGCAGCGCCGCCCTGCGGGACAGCGGGCGTCCACCGCAACGTGGCGGCAGGCGTCCGTGTCCTCGTCGCAGAAACTCAACGTACAGTCCACCCCGTCGTCGCAGACCGGCGGCGTCCCAGACGCGCATCGTCCCTCCGTGCAGGCCTCCGCCCCGTTGCAGAAGAAGCCGTCGTCGCACGACGTCGCGCAGTCCGGCGCGGCCTCGCACCCGACCTCTGCGTCGCACAGCTCGCCGGGAGCGCACAGCTCGTGATGCGGCACAAGCGCGCAGCGGGGCGCCGGGCCCTCCATGCACAGCGGCACGGTGCACGAAACCGCGTCGTCCGGACACACGGGCGCCTCGTCCGGCAGGCATCGGCCGTCCACGCAGACCGGCGCCCCGTTGCAGACGAGCCCGTCGTCGGGGCAGACATCCTCGCACCGGGGGACGCACCCGGCACCGGGATCGCAGACCTCGTCCGATTCGCACCGCGCGTCCTCCGGCACCGGATCCAGGCAGGTGCCCGGCTCCTCGCACGGATCCTCCGTACAGGCAATGCCGTCGCCGCACGGCGGTGTCCCGGGGACGCAGATCCCCGCCGCCGCGTCGCAGGTCTCGACGCCGTTGCAGGCCAGGCCGTCGTCGCAGTCGACCGGGCGCGTGCAGGGAACCCGTACGCACCCCTCGCCGACGACGCAGATCTCTCCCGCCCCGCACAGCGTGTGGTCCGGGACGTGGACGCAGGCGTCGCGATCGGGGTCGCACCGGTCCGCGGTGCAGGCGATGCCGTCCTCGCACGAACGCGGCCCGACGGGAACGCAGACGCCGTCGATGCACTGCGGCGGCTCCTCGCACGGCCCGCGCGGACAGTCCGCCGCGGTCTCGCACGGCCCGGCATCTCCCCCGTCGCCGTCCCGACCCTCGCCGTCCCGACCCTCGCCGTCCCAACCGTCGTCCGCCGTCTCGCCGGGAATCTCGGCATCCCCGTCCGCGGCGCTGTCGCCGCCTCCGCAGTCGCAGCCGCCCGCAAGCCCCAGGGACCCCAGGAGAACGACCGCCCCCCACCGCAGACGCCGAACCACGTCTTCGTTCCTCATGGCAGCTTCTCCCTCCCGCGGGTTTCCGCGGCGACACCTCTGCCCGACCTGCCGCTTCCTCCTGCCGCACCCCGCGAGCGTCGCCGTCCCCGCGATCCGCCGCGGCCCTTGCCGCACCGGCTTGCAATAGTGTGATGCAACCGCCGGACACCGTCAAGCGGAGCCCTTCCGGTGTGGGTGGACGGGCCGGGACATCGTCCCAGGGGGAGACGTCCTCCCCGTGGCCCGCGCGCCGGCCGCCGCCAGGGCCTCCGCCGCGCCGCCCGCGAGCCACAGCCGCAGGAAGGCGGACAGCACGAGCGTATGGTCGATCGCGCCGCGCTCCACCAGCCCCGGGATCTCGGCCAGGGGCGTCGGCACGAGGTCGATATCCTCGGCCGCCTCGAGCTGCGGTTCGCTGGTCCGGCGCGCGCCGAGAGCGAGGAAGGTGTGGCAGCGGTTCCCCTGGATCGCGGGATTGGGCCGCACGACCCCCAGCACCCGCCACTCGGCCGCCTCATACCCGGTCTCCTCGCGCAACTCGCGGCGCGCCGCCACTAGCGGATCCTCCCCGGGCTCGACGAGGCCGCCAGGGATCTCGAGCGTGACGGTGCGGGAACCGGCGCGGAACTGCCGGACCAGCAACACCCGCTCGTCCTCCGTCACCGCCACGACGTTGACCCAGTCCGTGAACCGCAGCTCGTAGAAGGTGTGCGTGCAGCCGGTGCGCGGGGAGCGCATCCGCATCCGCACCAGCTCGCCGATGCGGAACGAGGCCACCTCCTGTTCCTCTTCCAACGGCCACGGCTCGACCATCCACGCCTCCCCTGGCCGCCGGACATGACGCGCGGCGCCGGGGTCCTTATACTGCGCGCGGCATGAGCCTTGAAGTGCACACCGTCGTCACCGGCCCGTTCGTCGAGAACGCCTTCGTCGTCCACGATCCCGAAACGCTCGACGCCGCGATCCTCGATCCCGGCGACGACCCGGGACGCATCCTGCGCACCGTCGAGCAGCTCGGCGTTCAGGTCCGCGCCGTCCTCCTGACCCACGCCCACATCGACCACGCCGGGGCCGTCGGCCGAATCCTGGAGAAGCACCCGGTCCCGTTCCTAGTGCACAAGGAGGAACAGTTCTGGCTCGACGGACTCGAGGAGCAGGCGCGGATGTTCGGCCTCCGGGCCGGTGCGGTGCCGAAGCCCACCGGCTACCTCGAGGACGGCCAGGAGCTGGTGTTCGGTTCGCTGCGGTTCCGGGTGATCCATACGCCGGGGCACACGGCCGGCAGTGTGAGCTTCCTTGTCGACCGGATCCTGTTCGTCGGGGACACCCTGTTCGCCGGATCGATCGGCCGCACCGACCTGCCCGGGGGCTCCTACGAGCAGATTCTTGAATCGATCGAGAAGCGGCTGCTGCCGCTGGGCGACGACGTCGTGGTCTACTGCGGCCACGGCCCGGAAACCACGCTTGGGCGTGAACGGCGGACCAACCCGTTCCTGCGCTGACCGGATCGCCCCCGGGTTGACCCACTCGGCCCGCCCCCGTACCCTTGACCTGCGGGAGGTGGGACGCATGGGAATCCCGGGACTCGTTCGGTGGCGACCGGTCGGCACGAGGTTCGCCCGTCGGCGGGTCGCCCCGCCCTGGCTGCCGGCGGCGCTCGCCCTGGCGGCCCTCGTGACGCTTGATGCGGCGCTCGCCGCCGCCCGGCCCGGCGGTGGCCACGACTTCTCCGGCGGCGGAGGGGGAGGAGGGGGAGACGACGGCGGCGTCCTGTCGGTGATCTACCTCGTTATCTACCTGCTCGAGCTGTGCGCCGACTACCCGGCTGTCGGTTTTCCGCTGCTTGGACTGATCGTCGTCGGCGCGATCGTCTGGCACCACTTCGACCCGAACCGGACGACGAAGGCGGCGGTGCGGGATCTTGAGGTTTCCGCGTTGCGGGGCTTGAACGCCGACCTCCGGCAGCTTGCCGACCGCGACCCGCAGATCACGGAGGAGGGGTTCACGGCCGAGGTGGCGAAGATCGTGCTGGCGGTGCAGCAGGCCTGGAACGCCGGCGACATGCGCCCGGTCCGGCGGCTGCTCTCCGACGGCGTCTACAACCGCTTCACCGCGCTGATCGCGATCAACCGCGCGCGCGGCGTGCGGAACCGGATGGCGGACTCGACGATCGAACGGCCGCGCGTCATCGCCGTGGAACGCGACGCGTTCTTCGATACGGTGCACGTCCGGATCGCGGGCCGCGCGCGGGACGCCGACGTACCGGTCGACGCCGACCCGGCCACGCAGCAGAAACGACTCGCCAAGGCCAAGCTCGCGCGGTACGTCGAGGTCTGGTCCTTCCTGCGACGACCCGGGGCGCAGACCAAGGCGGGCCAGACGGTCATCGAGGGCCGCTGCCCGAATTGCGGGGCGGAACAACCGGTCGGGGACGTCGTCGAGTGCCCGTTCTGCCACGCGCTGGTCAACTCCGGCGAGTACGGGTGGGTGCTGGCCGAAATCACCCAGGCCTCCGAATGGCGCCCGTCGTCCGCCGGCGACCGGATCCCCGGCCTGGAGGAGATGCGCGCCGTCGATCCGCAGTTCAACCGGCAGCAGATCGAGGACCGGGCGTCGTTCCTGTTCTGGAAATGGGTCGAGGCGCGCGTGACGCGCCAGCCGGCCCTGATCCGCAAGGTGGCCACCGCGCGGATGTCGGAGGCCGTGGCCCGGGAGGCCGCCGCGGGCGGCAGGGGCGGCGGCCCGCAGACGATGGAGCGCATCGCCGTCGGATCGGCCGATCTCGTCGCCGTCGAGCCGGGGGAGGAGGGCGGAATGGACCGCGCCCTGGTCCGCCTCCGCTGGTCCGCCGCGTACGGGCCGAAGGCCGCGCCGGTTCCCGCGACCAACGTGCTGGTGCTCGTGCGCAAGGCGGGCGTCCCCACGAAGCTCGGACTGTCGGGCGACCGCTGCAGGAACTGCGGTGCCCCGGTCGTCACCGCCACCGACTCCCCGAGGTGCGACTACTGTGGCGCCGAGTTGGCCGCGGGCCAGCAGGACTTTGTGCTGGACGAGATCGCGGCTCCCACCGCCGTCCTGCTGCAACGGCCGAGGAACCGCCGACCCGCCGCGCGGCCGGCGGCGGCACCGGGGACGGCCGGCGGCTTCGGCAGGGCCGCGCTCCCCCTGGCGATGGCGCCCATGCCGATCGGCGGCACGCCGGGACCGGGCGGCCTCGCGCCGCCGGCGCCGGGATTCGAACCGCGACCGGCCGTCGTCGGCTGCGCGCCGCCGGCACCAATCGCCCCGCCGCCGGCCGCTGGACCGGTCTCCGCGGCCCCGCCGGCCGCCGCCGCCGCGGCGATGTCCCCGGCGAGCGCGCCCGCCCTTGCGGCGACCTCCGCGTCCGTCGGCCCGGACGACCCGGCCGACGAGCCGACGCCGGACGCCGTGCCGCCCTGGGCGTTGCCCGACATGTCCCATCCGCAGGAACGCGCCGCCCTGCTGTCGCGCATGGCCGTCATCGCGGCCGCCGACGGCGTCGTCACCGCCGAGGAGCGCCGGCTGCTCAGGAGGTGCTCCCGGCGGTGGGGCGTGCCGTTCTCGACGATCGAGCCGATCCTGCGGACCGGCGCTGCCGCGCTTCCGACGCTGGGCGCCTCGGAAAACCCGCAGCGCTTCCTGATGGGCCTCGTCGCGGCGGCCCTGGTCGATGGGAAGGTCGATGGCCGGGAGCGCCGGCTGCTCGAGGGGGTGGCCCACAATCTGGGTCTCCCGCCCGACGTGGTGCCGGACCTGATCACCGTGATGACCGAGTGGCGGAACCGGCAGGCGGCGGCGCGGGGATAGAACCGCGGGGCCGCCGCGAGCCGCCCGGCCGGCGACGGCGCCCGGTTCGACCTCTCGCCGGCGGGGTGGCAGCCGCGGGGGCCGACGCACCCCCGCCCGGCCGGGCCGACGACCGGCGGCACTAGCGCGCCGCCGTCTCGGCGGGCGCCTCGGGGGAGGGCCCTTCTCCGGTGCCGGGATCGCCCCCCGCCGGGGCGCCGAGCGGGGCCTCGGGGACGGCGGGGAGTTGCACCGCTCCGCGTCGGTCCGACACTCCCATGGCGGCGGGATCTCGCAGGTCACCGTACAGGTCGCCGTCCCGGTCACGCCGCACGGCGACGTGCAATCGACCGGCAGCCCCGCCGCGCACTCGTACCCCTCGTCCGTCGATCCGTCGCAGTCGTCGTCCGCCCCGTTGCACGACTCGTCGACCGGCGCCGCGCAGCTTCGCGTCCGGCAGTCCGCGGCGCAGGACCAGCGGCCCGTCGAGCCGCACGGGGTGGTGCAGGGTTCGGGCGCGAGCGCCGTGTCGCACACCTCCGGCTCGGTGACCACGCCGTCCCCGCAGACCGGCGGCGCCTCGGCCTCCCCGTCGTCGCCGGGAGCCGCGTCCTCCGTGTCGGCGGTCGCGTCCGACGCGTCCGGCAGGTCAAAGGGGTAGAGCAGACTGCACCCCGCGGCGGACAAGGCCAAGAGCGGAGCGATCCATCGGATCCAGCGCATCCAACCCCCTCGGCCGGCCGACCCTAGGACGACCGGGCGGGAAACATCAACCGCGGCCGCCCGCATCCTTGCCGGTCCCGGAACGCCGCCTCGCCCGCCTACGGTGCCGACATCTGCGAATCGAAGCAGACGCGCGTGCCCGGCGTCGCGGGGCTCGCGGTGCACTCGTAGTGGCCGCACTGGCCGAACGTGCTGTCCCATTCGTTCCAGCGGCACTCGGCATCGCGCCGACACACCTTCATGCAGCTCTTGGTCTCCAACGTGACGCCGCTGGCGGAGATCGTCTGCTGCACCAGCACGCTCCCCTCCGGGCACGGCCCGACGAAGGCGGAGTAGTTGCCGACGGAGGACGGGATGCCGGCGAACGAGCAGAGAATGCTCGGGCTGCACCGATGGGCCCAGGCGGTGCAGAACCCGCCGGCCATGTAGATGTTGCTGCCGCCGAGAGTGCCGCTGCGGAGACAGGCCCGCAACGCGCCGGTGGGGACGACGACGTTCTCGCAACCGGTGATCGTCCCGGACGTCGGATTGCCGATCCGGCACGAGCTGCCCGTGCAGGTGCAGGGGGCACCGGCCCCGTGATTGTTCACCGTGCAGGACGTCGTGCAGGAGTCCATGCTGTTCCGGTTGCCGTCGTCGCACGCCTCGCAGAAATCGGCCTCCACCCTGCCGTTGCCGCAGGTGTCTTGCCGGACCGAGCAGTCGCGGACGCAGGCACCCACCGGCGGAGCGTTGCACGATTCGGTGACGGTGTTACCGTGGTCGCAGCATTCGCCGATCTCCGTGTCACGGTACCCGTCGCCGCACGTCGAGAAGCGGCAGATACCGGCGACGCACACGTCGCGGGTCGCGGCGTTGCCGTCGGCGTCGCACGCCGTCCCGTTCGGCCGCGGGGTCGTCTCGCACCGGTCGCTCACCTCGTTGCAGGTGCCGGCGTTGCACGGGTCGCCGCTCGCCGAGCAGTCCCGCGCCGGGCCGCCGGACACCCCACCTGGACGGGCGCGGCCGCCCGCGGGGGCCTCGTCAGAAGGTGGTCGTGCCGAGCCGCCGGTGTTCCAGGGTGCGCGCTTCGAGGTCGATCAAGACCCAGCACGGACGCTCCATGGCCCCCGGATTGACGCAGGTGGTGCGGCCGAGGCGCCCGAACCAGCGGCCGGTGACGTGCGGGGACTCGTGGATGTGCCCGTGCAGCGCCAGGGGCCACCCGCAAGCCTCGAGGAACCGTCGCGCGGCGCGCGACCCGACGCCACGGCCGTCCCCCGTCGCGTCCAGCCCCAGGCCGGCCGGCGGGGTGTGCATCACGAACAGCGCGCGCGCCGGGTCCGGCGGCGCCGGCAGGGCTGCCAGCTCGTCCTCGATCGTCGGCCGCCCGGCGACCCAGTCCGCCGGCCGCTCGACGAATCCCTCCGGCGTCGACACGAGCGGCGTGCCGAACTGGGGGGGGCTCCGGCGATCCGCGTCGTCGTGTCGGCACCAGTCCTTGAGCCGGAACGGCGGGTCGGGAACCCACGGGAACCCGAGCACGCTCCAGCCGGCGCCCAGCTCGAGCCACCCGCCGCGGTCCAGCCGCCGGCACAGCCCCTCGCGGTCCATCTCGTCGAGCCCCCCGACCAGGGCGCGTGCGTCGTCGTTGCCGAACATCGCGAAGCAGGCCAGCCCCGCATCCCGGACACGGCCGAAATGCTCGCGCAGCCATTCGAGGAATGCGCCCTGGCCGGCGAAGGCGTTCCGGTGCGCGTGCGGCAACAAGTCCCCGCCGTTCACGATCGCCGCCGCCCCCCGCTCGTGGGCGACCCGCAGAACGGCCTCGTACGATTCTGCATCGCCGTGCAGGTCGACCGTGTACAGCACCCGCATCCGCGACTCCGCGCGCGCCGGCGCCTCCTAGTCGCCGACCAGGACGACCCGCGCGCTGCGCCAGTCGGTTCCGCCGCGCCCGTCGTGCAGCACGAACCAGAAATCGACCGTCCCCGGCCCCGCGGGCGGCGTCCAGCCCACCTCCAGATGGTCGATCCCGCTGCGGATCCGCTCGAAGGAACCCGACGTGGCGAACCACGAGACATAGACGGCCTCCCGCCGCTCGACGGGCTCGCCGAAGGCGACCTCGATGTACCTCTCCACCGATTCCGGGGTCACCGCCGCGGTCAGCGTCTGCCCGCGGCATTCGCCTTCCGCACACGCCGGAAGCTCCAGCGGGTCGGAACCCAGGGGCATCCCGTCGATCGCGACGTCCGCGAAGCGCGGGTTGTGGTTGCGCTCGGGAGTCTCCCGGACGGTCACCCGTTTGTACGCCGTGGCGCCGTCGCCCCCCGAGCATTCGGGAAACCCCGAAACCTCGCCGCCGTCCGCCGTGGGGAGGACGAAGGTCCCGCCGGCACAGACCAGCAGAACCACCAGCACCTGCGCGGAATCCTCCCCCTCCGGGAGCGGCGGTGCCACGAAGGAGAACTCGGGGGCGAATCCGAGGCCGATGATCCCGGCGGCCTCGGGATCCATGCACGCCTCGGTGTTTGCGGCCGGGCCCAGGATGCAGGCGGCCCAGAGGTACGAGACCGCGCGACCCTCCCCGAACGGATCGGCCAGCAACGCGTCCACGCGAACCGTCTCGCCCGGGGAAGCCTCGGGAAGGTCGGCGCGCACGCCGAGCACACGGAACTTGTCGACCAGGCTTTGCGGCGGCAGGTCCTCCGAGCAGGCCGCGGCGCCGAGAAGGCAGGCCAGCGCGGCCGGGGGTCCGAGGCGCAGGGATGTCACGGGCATCGGCATTGGAGATCGAACGTAGGCCGAAGCCGACCGTCGCGCAAGAGGGCGCGTGCGCCCCCGGGACCCGCCGCGCGCGTCGACCGCCCGCGCGCTTAACCGGCCGGGGCGGGCCGCAGGCCGGAACGCGCCGCGAGAGGGCCGGGCGGGGAGCGGACCCGAGCGCGGGGACGGGATCCGCGGGCGCGCCGAAACCGGGCGCGAGAGTGGAAGGCTTGGCGGGAACGGACGGACGGAAGAGCCGGTCAGCGGCAGACGCCGTCGGCGCAGGAGAGGTCGCCGGCGCAGTCGGAGCGGCGGCTGCACTGCCGGGCGAGCTCATGCTCGGTGCGGCAGAACCCGCGGTCGCAGAACAGGAACGGAGCGGTGCCGGCGCAGTTGATGTCGGCGGCGCACGGCATGCGGCAGACGCCATCCACGCAGGAGCGGCCGTCGCTGCAGTCGCCGGCGGTGCAGGCAGGCTCGACCGCGACGGAGGGGAGGCACAGGGAACTCTCACACGCCTCGAACGCGCCGCACTCGGCGGTCGCCCCGCAGGTGGCCACGCAGTAGCCGTTCACGCACAGCCCGCCGGAACACTCGCTGGAGTAGGTGCACAGGCCGCCGCCATCGGGGTCGTCGCGGCAGACGCCGCGCTCGCAGACCTGGCCGGTGGGGCAGGGGGCGCCCCCCGAGCAATCGACCCGGCAGAAGGAGTCGAGGCAGACGGTGCCGGTCGGACACTGGTAGTCGAAGACGCAGAGGGTGGCGGGGTCGTGGCAGCGTCCCTCCTCGCACCACCAGTCCTCGCCCCCCGGCCCCATCCCGCGGCACTCGCCGTCGTTGGCGCAGCCGCAGGAGCCGTCGGGGCACGGACCGCGGTCGGGAACGCAGACGCCCCGGTCGTCGCAGACGAACGAGGCGCCGTAGCCGCGGCAGTCGGCGTTTTCCGAGCAGAGCCCGGTGCGGACGCAGCGGGCGGCGGCCAGGTCGCAGTAGCCGACGTCGCAGTCGGCGTCCTCGTCGCAGGTCACCGTCGCCTCCGGCACGCAGGTGCCCCAGAGGTCGCAGACGTAGCCATCGGGACACGGCGTGTAGAAGCAGTTACCCGTCGACACGCATTCGCCGTCCACGCAGGCGTAGCCGGGGTAGCAGTCGGTGTGTTCGTGGCATTCGCAGCCGCCGGAGCCGCACCCGACCCAGACGCTCTCGCCCTCTTCCTCGATCCAGATGGGGCACCCCGCGCCGAAGAGCGCCACGACGGCGAGGGTTCCCACAGCCAGGGGCAGCGTGCGTCGCATTGGTCACCTCCTGCCGGAGCCTCCAGCTGACTCCGGGCGAACGGTCCAGCACGCCCCGATTATGCACCGGCTGTGCCAGCGATGTCGAGTCGGTGATCCCAGAGGAATCGGCCTGTTGGGGAACGGTTCGCGCGGCCGCTGTGAACCGCGCGCCACACCGAATTGTGAACTCCCGTCGTGAAGCCCGCGGTGCTGGACCCTTCGTGCGGGTGGTGGTAGCATCCGATCCCACCGGGGACGATCCCGGCGGGGAACGACGCCGGAGCCGGGGACGAGCCGGAGGGTCGGGAGATGGACGTCACCTGCAGCCGGTGTCAGTCGGTGTACGAATTCGAGGACACGCTGGTGTCGCCCAAGGGGGTGGTCGTCCGCTGCACGCACTGCGGCCACCTCTTCAAGATCTTCCCGGCCGGCGCATCGCCGGCGCTCCCCGAGGAGAGCGGCTGGATGCTGCGGCGCGAGGACGGTACCGTCTTCGCGATCGACAAGTTCACGACGCTGCAAAAGTGGATCGGCCAGGGCAAGGTTACGCGTCGGGACGAGCTGTCCAGGACGGGCGAGGCGTGGAAACGGCTGGGGGACATCGTCGAGCTGTCGCCGTTCTTTGACCTGGTCGAGCGTTCGGGGACGAGCCAGCGAGCGGAAACCTCGCCCTCGATCCCCGCGCTGGCCGAGCCGCCGGGGCGGCAGGCGGTGCCGGCGGCGGGGACGCCGGCGGGCGGGCCGAAGGTCGAAGGGGGGCCCGCGTACGTCCTGGGGAAGGGGGACGAGCGGGTGCCGCCGCCGAGGATTCCGGCCGAGGAGCCGAGCCTCGGTTCCGGGGCGACGCTCGCCGCGGCTCCGGCGCTGGTGGGCGCTGCTGTCGCCGCCGAAGAGGCCACGGTGCGGGACGCCGGGACCCCGGGACCGTGGACGGCCCGGGACGAGCGGCCGACGGCGCCGGCGCCGGCACCGTCGGTGCCGTCCGCGGAGCGTCTCTCGGTGCGGCCCGGTGCCTCCCGGCCCCCGCGGCGCGAGGTGCTCCCCCCGGCGGACCTGCGGTTCGCCTCGGCGGAGATCGAGCTACCCCGGCCGCGGCGCACCGGCCGGTACGTCGGCCTTGCCCTGCTGCTGCTGGCGCTGGTCGCCGCCGGGCTGGCGGTGGTCTATCGCGGCCCCGTGGCGCGGCTGTACCGCCAGTTGTTCGGGGGTGGCGAGGCGGCCGGGACGGCGACGGAGCAGCATCTGGCCCGGGCCGACGAGCTACTGGCGCAGGAAACGCGGGAGGCGTTGCGGCGGGCGGAGGCGGAGTACCGGGCGGTGCTGAAATTCGACGCGCAGGACGATCGCGCCCTGGGCGGCCTGCTCGAACGGCACACGCTGGCGGCGCAGTTCCTGCGGGACGAGATCGATGTCGGACGCCTGCTGGGATTGCCCGATCGCGATCCGGAGGCGGCCGAGCGGCGCCGGGCGGAGTTCGAGGACGAGATGGGTCGGGCGCGGGAGCTGGCGCTCGCGTTGACCCACGTCGGCCGGCCGACCGACCAGCTCTCGGTCGAGGCCCTTCGGGCGCTGGCCGACGAAGCACGGCTGCGGGGAGATCGGGCGACCGCCCGCCGGCTGCTCGCCGGCGCGCTCTCCCGGGCTCCGGAGGACCCACGCACGCGGCTGGTCGAGGCGCTGATCGCATACGACGAGGCGCTTTCCGGCACCGATCTGGCGGCCTCGATCGGACCGCTCAAGCAGCTCTTCTCCCGCGTGCTGATCGCCGACGTGCGCGGGAGCGGGTTGCCGCGCGCGCGCCTGCACCTGGCGCTCTACCTGGCGTTGGCGGGGCGGGCCGCCGAGGCCCGGGCGGAGATCCGCTGCGTGATCGACGGGGGGGAAGCGTGTCCCGGCGGGCGGGGCCTGCCGCATCCCGATCACGCGGTGGCGGGGAAGATCGAGGCCTGGCTGCCGCTGCTCCCGAGCGGTTTGCGCGGGCCGGTGGCCCTGGCGCGGCCGGCCTCGGCCGCGGAGGTTTCGCCGCCGCCCCCGTCGGTGGACGCCGGAGCGCCGGGGGACGCCGCCGCGGCGACCGGCGACGTCGCCGCCGACGCGG